>JAESFJ010000054.1_pt1 | contig 196697 bp, 189 predicted proteins | sample 9266161 | NCBI WGS metagenome assembly JAESFJ01 (sample SAMN14506165, study PRJNA617096) | algae metagenome | isolation source: Calothrix sp. FI2-JRJ7 and co-occurring heterotrophs from granitic desert soil | place: USA: Red Pass Lake area, Fort Irwin, California | collected 2000-06-01 | reverse complement strand
CGGCAAGCTCAAGGACTGGCGACGGATCCACACCCGCTATGACCGATGCGCCCACACCTTCATGTCCGCCATCTGCATCGCCGCAACCGTCATCTTCTGGCTGCCGCAATGAGTCCTGAGCCTAGATCGGAATTGTGCAGCAGCAGACGGTGCCGCAGGTCCGGACAAGCGTGTTTTGCCAAATCCAAGAACTCATGAATTTCCAGATCATCTTGCCATACTCGACCCGATTGGCGAGCGCTGGCTTGGGCATGAATATAGGGCTGCATCAGGCGTTGGGATCGCTGGGCAGGTACCACATCCACGGGACATCCATGTCGTGAGGAGGTCCCGCTTCATACGGAGTTTCACCTGTCTTTACGCGGCGCACGACCTCCTCGACGGTGACGATCTCCAGCACTCTCTCTCGGCACGATGCCGCCAGCACGAGAGCCTGTATTGAAATTCCAGTCGTGGCGGTCTGAGAATCCGAAAAGGTCTGTTTGGCCTGTGCCGACATCAATGCTGTAGACTGGCCCACACGACGCTTGCGAGTTGCTACAAGCGAAATAGTATTGACCGTCTTGTCTAAACAAGCCGATCACATCCAGCCCTTCCACAGGGTAGCCATAGTACGCATTAAAGGCCGAGCTTAACCCGCCCGTCTGCAGATGTACCAGCAGTCCAAGTAAGGCATGAACATCAGCTGGTGCGCTCCGCAAGGACTGCGCGCTGCTTCGGAAGTATGACCCATTCTCCCAAGCAAAATTGCCGCACTTAACGGCAAGCCAGTTGTCATCGCCACCTGCATCGTTGAACCGGTGCCCCGCATATGCGATCCGCAACTCCCCGTTGATCTCTTCCATTCGGTCGCAAGCTTCCAACAGAAGTGTGTCGAATGTGCGATCCAACTTCGTCCCATAGCGCCACTGGATCGCTCCCGAGAACTCGTCCATCTGCCCGGCTTTCTCAGCTGGTCTATGCTCACGCCAGCCTTCTTCGGAAGGAACAATAACAGTTTCGAAGGTACTACGTCACAGTGCTTCGAGGCGCTGAATCGAGGCTTCGCCCAGAACCAGCAAATTGTTGGCATCCCACGTTAGCGCAATGGCTATCGCGCTGCTTCGATCGTGGATGACCAGATATCTTCCGTCTGCCTGCCAGCACAAAACCACCTGTAGATCTGGAAGCTCGTCCTGCTTCGGCGGCGATGAAAATTTGGACATTATGCCCTGCGCCTTAGGCGCGATAATCTGGTCCACCAGCCTTTCCCACCCGGCCATTTTCAGGCTCATTGCCAATCGTTCAGCATCCTGCTCATAGCCCGGTAGCCTATCGGAAACGACATATCTGTCGTGGATATAGATTGGTTTAGACCAGGTGCGTGGGCCGAGCTGGAAGCGGTAGAGTTCCTTGCGCTCTTGGTTGGCGCTATAGCGCGCCCAAGGCATTGCTCCGAAATCCCTGACCAGTACGAATGGCTTCGAATTGCGAAGGGCATAGGGTAGCTTGGTATCTTCGTTCCCAAATGTCTCGATGAGCAATTCGTGCATCTCTTTGCCAGCCTTGCCACCGACAAGGCTGTTCAATCGACTGTCATGGATTTTTCAAGTCGACAAGATTTATTCTCCAGGGATTGCGTCTGTTGGCCTATGCACGGTTCATATATCTTGGAAAACCTACAGCCATATTAATCCGTTATGTAGCCCAATCGCGCAACGTCGCAGATAGGACGCGGCAGATGGCCATCTGTTACAAAAACGCCCAATTTGGGATGGGAGTTCTCCGGCTAATGGCTATCCTTCAAGCGCCGGATGGGCTACAAAATCCATGTGAGACCAAAGCCTTTGCCATCGGAAATCGGGCGGGGAAGTGGTCGATCATAGCGGTCCAAATAGGGAACAACTTCGCGCACACCCTACCCCACGAATTCGGGATACATACCTCTGATTTATTTATGAAAACCCGGTTTGTGCACAAGTGACCCCCCCCTGCGAGTTATCCGGGTTTGCGGCGAGTTGCACGCAAGTCATTTGGCTCTAGGAATCTGACATATAGTCGAAATTTGTCAGTCGCTCGCGGATCGTAGATGAGTTGCGGTCTTCTTCTTCGAGCACGGCTTGCCCAACTTGATCGGCACGACCTGCGTCCCCTTCCGCAGCATGTCGAGGTGGTCGCTCCACCATTGCGCCATGGCAACGCGCTCCTTCCAGTGGGCGCCGCGATGGTAAGGCGGCGCGGACTCTGTCGCTGTCGCCGTGGGCAAGGGCGCGCTCGATGGCATGGAGGTGCCACTTGCCGCTTTCGTTGACCGGGGTTGTCGAGTGGCCCCCAACGAGGGGGCCACGCTTTGACTCGCTTTGACCCCAAGCCCCCGCAATGGCCCCCAGCAACGGCGGATGCAGTGGGAAGAATAGGGACATTCTCGGACGACCCAAGGGCTAAATCCCTAGGATTTCGAAGCGTTTTATAGACTTTCTGGGGCTCTTCGGGAAGTGAGCGCTGGAGCGGGTGAAGGGAATCGAACCCTCGTCGTAAGCTTGGGAAGCTTCTGCTCTACCATTGAGCTACACCCGCATCGTGCCGTGACAAGGCGGTCGGCGCCGTGCCGCCCTGGGCGATTCACAGGCCGGACGCGCCGGTCTGCTACAATGCGTCTGCCCCTTGCCACGAGGAGGCGCGGTCGGTCAACACAGGTTCGGTGGATTTGCAGCCTTGCGCGCGTCCGTGCCTAGTCGTCGAGCCAGTGGCGCCACGCGAACCAGACGACCACCGCCGCGCCGATCAGGATGCAGAACGCGACCACGCCCCAGAAGGCCCAGGGCTCCTCGGCGAAGGGGATGCCGGCGACGTTCATGCCGAGCAGGCCGGTCACGAAGGTCAGCGGCAGGAAGATGAACGCCGTTACCGCGATGGCGAGGCTGCGCTGGTCGATCTTCTCGGCGCGCAGGTCGGTGAGCTGTTCGTGGAGCAGCGCCGCGCGCTCGCGCACCGCCTCGAGTTCCTCGGCCATGCGGGCGAAGCGGTCCGCCGCCTCGCGCAGATGCATCCGGTCGTCCTTGCTGATCCAATCGAACTGAAGCTGCGCCATCTGGCCAAGCGCATCGCGATCGGGCGCGACGAAGCGCCGCAGCACGATCGCCTGCGCCCGGATCCACGCGATCTTGCGCCTCAGCGCATAGATGTCGCCGCCGTCGAGCATCCCCTCGCAATCATCGAGGCTGTCGCCCAGATCGGCGACCTGCGGATCGAGCTCGGTCGAGATCGCCTGCGCCAGCACCGCGACGAAATCCCCTCCGTCGATGAGCCGTCCGGCGCGCATCGCCCCTTCCACCTTGGCGAGCGCGGCGAGGCGGTGGCGGCTCACCGAGGTGACGCGCCGCCCCTCGACCCACACCCGGATCGAAACCAGCCCGTCGCTGTTCTGCATGGGTTCCGCCGCCGTGCCGCGCAGGTTGATGAGCGCGGCATCGTCGACCTCGTCGCAGCGCGGGCGGGTTTCGTGGGCGAGGAGGGCGTTGGCGGCCATCTTCGGCACATAGCCCGGCAGGTCCTCGCGCGTGGCCTGCACGGCGCCCTCGGCATGGAGCCAGACGAAGCCCGGGCCGGCATAGGTCGCGACATCGTGCGGCGGGATCTCGGCGACGATTCCGTTCTGCACCACCAGCGCGGTGAGCGTGGTCGCTGCGGCTGGCGAGGCGGTCGGCTGGCTCATCCTCCCCGCGTTAGCCGCCACCCATGCCCGGCGGCAAGCGCGGCTTCGCCAGATGCGCGCGCCCGCGCAGCCGGGATGCTGCGGCCGCCTCTTGATCGCGGCGCCCCCACGCGCCACTCTGCGCCACGCAGCAAGGGGAACAGGGGCATGACCGGACGACGGATGATTTCACTGGCGGCGCTGGCGGCGGCACTGGCGGCGGCGCTCGCGCCGGTCCAGGCGCAGACGCCCCTGCCGCTGCGCGAGACCGAGGAGGCCGCCCCCACCCTTCCCGCGATACTCTCGCCGCGCGAGCGGGCGGCGACCGAGAACCGCATCCTCGCCGAGAGGCTCGACACGTTGATCCCCGAGATCATGCGTGCCGAGGGGATCGACCTGTGGCTGCTGGTGGCGCGCGAATACTTCGAGGAGCCGGTGGTCGCCACCATGCTCGATGCCGAGAACATGCACGCGCGCAGGCGGACCATCCTGATCTTCCACGATCCGGGCGAGGGGAGGCCGGTGGAGCGGCTCACCGTCAGCCGCTACGGCCTCGGCGGGCTGTTCGCGCCCGCATGGGACCCTGAAAAGCAGCCCGACCAGTGGGCGGCGGTCGCCGACATCATCGCCGCGCGCGATCCGGACAAGATCGCCATCAATTCCTCCGATCTCTATCAGTTCGCCGACGGGATGACGCTGAGCCAGTACGACCGCTTCATGTCCGCCCTGCCCCCCGCCCTCCACGAGCGGGTGGTGAGCGGCGAGGGGCTGGCGATCCGCTGGCTCGAGACGCGCACGCCGGCCGAGATGGCGCTCTACCCCGAAGTGGTGCGGATTGCTCATGCGGTGATCGGCGAGGCCTTTTCGCGCAAGGTCATCACCCCCGGCGTCACCACCGCCGAGGAGGTGCAGTGGTGGTATCGTGACCGGCTGATGGCGCTCGGCCTGACGCCGTGGTTCCACCCCTCGGTCGCGATCCAGCGCGAGGGGGCCGAGGGGATGATCGAGGGGCCTGAGGTGATCCGGCCGGGCGATCTCCTGTGGACCGATTTCGGCATCACCTATCTGCGCCTCAACACCGATACCCAGCACCTCGCCTATGTGCTGAAGCCAGGCGAGACCGAGGCGCCCGCGGGGCTCAGCGCGGGGCTCGCCAACTCGAACCGGGTGCAGGACTTCCTGACCCGCGCCTTCAAGGTGGGCCGCTCGGGCAACGAGGCGCTGGCGATCGCGCGGGCGGATGCCATCGCGGCGGGGCTGGAGCCGTCGATCTATTCGCACCCCATCGGCCACCACGGCCACGGCGCGGGACCAGCGATCGGCTTCTGGGACAACCAGAAGGCCGATCCGCGCGGGGACGGCCCGATCCGTGCGAACACCGCCTGGTCGATCGAGCTCACCTCCTATGCGCCCGTGCCCGAATGGGGCGGGCAGCGGGTCGATTTCCGCACCGAGGAGGATGCCTTCTTCGACGGCGAGACGGTGCGCTACATCGACGGGCGGCAGAGAGCGATCACGCTGATCCCGTCCGGCGGTTGAGCCGGAGCGACGAGCGGCACCTGACGCGGGTCGCCAATCCGCGGGGCGGGTGGTAGCCTTGCGCCGAAGCTTTCTCCCCGAAAGGACGTGCGAATGCCCCTGCTCCTGTGCCCCAACGACAACAGCTCGATGCAGACCGTGGACCGGGACGGTGTGCAGTTCGACATGTGCCCCTCGTGCCGGGGCGTGTGGCTCGACCGGGGCGAGCTCGAGAAGCTCATGGCGGCCGCCGCGCAGGGCTCCGCCCGCTCCGCCGCGCCGCGCGCCTCCGCCCCGCCGCCCGGCTTCGGCTATGGCGAGCGGGGAGAATATGGCGAGCGCCGGGAACGCGGGGAATATGGAGAGCGCGGCGAATATGGCGGCTACCGCAAGAAGCGCGGCTCGATCTTCGACATCTTCGACTGACGGGCACGCCGGCCCCGCCAGCATTTTTGAGGGGAGCCGCGCCCCTTGCGTGGGGGCGCTGGGGTGGGCATTGGGGCACCAGACAGGAGAGACACCCCCATGACCCAGGTCCCCACGGCGCAGGCAGTGCGTCAGATCGACCACTTCATCGTCGGCGAGCGCCCCGCGCCCATCCGCAAGCACGCCATCTGGAACCCCTCGACCGGCGAGGTGCAGGCCGAGGTCGCATTGGGTGACGCCGCGCTGCTCGCCCGCGCGGTCGAGACGGCAAAGCGCGTCCAGCCCGGCTGGGCCGCGACCAACCCGCAGCGCCGCGCGCGGATCATGTTCGCCTTCAAGGAACTGGTCGAGGCGAACATACAGAGCCTCGCCGAGATGCTCGCCTCCGAGCACGGCAAGACCGTGCCCGACGCGCGCGGCGACGTGCAGCGCGGGCTCGAGGTGATCGAATACGCTTGCGGCTTGCCCCAGATCATGAAGGGCGAATACACCCACGGCGCAGGGCCGGGGATCGACGTCTATTCGATGCGCCAGCCGCTCGGCGTGGGCGCGGGGATCACCCCGTTCAACTTCCCGGCGATGATCCCGATGTGGATGTTCGGCATGGCCTGCGCGGCGGGCAATGCCTTCATTCTGAAGCCCTCCGAGCGCGATCCTTCCGTGCCGGTGCGGCTCGCCGAGCTGTTTCTCGAAGCCGGCGCGCCCGAGGGGCTGCTGCAGGTCGTCCACGGCGACAAGGAGATGGTCGACGCGATCATCGATCACCCCGATATCGCCGCGATCAGCTTCGTGGGCTCCTCGGACATCGCGCAGTACATCTATGCGCGGGGCAGCGCCAACAACAAGCGCGTGCAGGCCTTCGGCGGCGCCAAGAACCACGGGATCGTGCTGCCCGATGCCGACCTCGACCAGGTGGTGACCGACCTCACCGGCGCGGCCTTCGGCTCCGCGGGGGAACGCTGCATGGCGCTCCCCGTGGTGGTGCCGGTGGGCGAGGAGACGGCGGAGCGGCTGAAGGAAAAGCTCCAGAAGTCCATCGCCGGCCTGCGCATCGGGGTCTCCAACGATCCCGATGCGGATTACGGCCCCGTCGTCACGCCCGAGCACAAGGCGCGCATCGAGCAGTGGATCACCACCGCCGAGGAGGAGGGCGCGGAGATCGTCGTCGACGGGCGCGGCTTCACCCTTCAGGGGCACGAGAAGGGCTTCTTCGTCGGCCCGACGCTGATCGACCGGGTGACCCCGCAGATGAAGAGCTACCAGGAGGAGATTTTCGGTCCCGTCCTCCAGATCGTGCGCGCGAAGGATTTCGAGGAGGCGGTGCGCCTGCCCTCCGAACACCAGTATGGCAACGGCGTCGCGATCTTCACCCGCAACGGTCACGCCGCACGCGAATTTGCGGCGCGGGTGAACGTGGGGATGGTCGGCATCAACGTGCCGATCCCGGTGCCGGTCGCCTATCACTCCTTCGGCGGGTGGAAGCGTTCGGGCTTCGGCGATATCGACCAGTATGGGGTCGAGGGCCTGAGGTTCTGGACCAAGAACAAGAAGATCACCCAGCGCTGGCCCGATGGCGGCGGGGACGGCACCAACGCCTTCGTCATTCCCACCATGGGATAGGCGCGTGGCAAGGCCCTCCGCCTCAACCGGCGTGGCGATCGCCATCGCGTTGGCGGTGGCCGTGGCGCTCGCGCTTTTCGGCGGCGCCGCTGAGGATAGCGCCCCCGCCGCGAGCGGGACACCGCCACTCGCTGCCCCCGGGCCCAAAGCCGCCACCCCTCCTGAGCCCACGCCCAAGGCCCGCGCGGCAACAGGCGGCGCGATCCCCGAACGCTATCACGGCGTGTGGGACGCGGTGAGCGGATCGTGCGACCCGGCCTCGGACCTGCGAGTCGAGATCTCGGGGCGGCGGATGGTCTTCTACGAGAGCGTCGGCGAGGTCACCGGCATGGACAGCCGCGGCTCCGACGCGGTCGCAGACCTTGCAATGGAGGGCGAGGGCGAGACGTGGTCCCGCTCGCTGCGCATGACGCTTTCGGGTGAAAGCGGCGAGCAGCGGCCCGTCCTCGCCGATGCGCTCGAGACCGCGCAGGGCAATCCCATTCCGCTCAAGCGCTGCCCGTCCTAAGGGCGGCGGCAGGCAGGCCGTCCCGCGACAGTTTCGCGCCCACCCGCCATCCGCGCTTGGCTTGAGGCGCGCTTTGCGGCTAAGCGGCGCTGCTATGGTAAACCCGCCCTCGCCCGCCCTGCGCGCCAAGGCCGCGATCTAAGCCTGCGCGCCCATCATGAAACGGGTTTTCGCCAACATGGGCTGGCTGCTGGGCGGTCGCGGGTTCAACGCGGTGCTCAGCCTCGTCTACCTCGCCATCGCCGCGCGCACGCTCGGCACCGACGGCTTCGGCCACTTCGCCCTCATCATCGCGCTGGGGCAGGCGGTGACCGGCTTTTCAAGCTTCCAGACCTGGCAGTTCATCGTCCGCTGGGGGGCGGACCCGGACCGGCCCGGCATCGACATCGCCCGCGCCCGCGAGGCGACGGGTTTCGCGGTGGCGCTCGACGGGGTTTCGATGGCGGTCGGCACGATCGCCTCGGGCCTCCTGGTGCTGAGCGCGCCGCTGTGGCTCGACGTGCCGCCGGACCTCCTGTGGCTGACCTTCTGGTACTGCGTGATCTCGCTCCTCGCGATCCGCACCACGCCCACGGGGATGCTGCGGCTCCATTCCGAATACGGCAAGGCGACCGGGGCTGAGGCGGTGCAGCCGGTGATCCGCGCAGGCGGCGCGGTGCTGGCGTGGCTGTTCATGCCCGACGTCACCGGCTTCATCCTCGCCTTCGCGGTCTCCGAGGTTGCGACCGCGCTGGCGCTGTGGGTGGTCGCGGCGCGGGTCCAGCCGGTCAGCCTCGCCTCGGTGAGCCTCAGGGCGATCCCCGCGCGGCACAAGGACGCGTGGCGCTTCGTGCTGTCGACCAACATGTCGGGAAGCCTGGCGGTCGCGGGCAAGCAGGTGATGATCCTGCTGGTCGGCACCTTCGGGGGCGCTTACCTTGCGGGCGGTTTCCGCATCGCCAACCAGTTGGGCGTGGCGCTGATCGCGCTCGCGCAGACGATCTCCAAGGCGATCCTCCCCGAGCTCGTCCAGTCGCGCGACGGGGCGGTCGAGATCGCGCGGCGCATGGCCAACATAGCCGCGATCGCCGGTGTGGCGGCGGTGGTCACCGCGATCCTGTTCGGCCGTCAGGGCCTCGCGCTGATCGCCGGCGAGCAGTTCACCGGCTTCTACTGGGCGATGATCATCCTCTCGATCGCCGGCGCTGTGGAGCTGGTCGGGGCGAGCCTCGAAAGCCTGCTGATCTCGGCGGGCAAGGCGCATGTCGCCTTCCTCGTCCGGCTGTTCCCGACGATCCTCGCGCTGCTGATGCTGGAGATGGCGATCGAGTGGAAGGGCGCGCAGGGGGCGGGCTTCGCGGTGCTCGGATCGAGCCTGCTCGCGGTGGTCGGCTTCTACGTCGCGATCGTGAACTTGAGGCAGTTCCGGCTGGTGGTGGAGCCAGAGGACGAGGGGGCGGCGAAAGTCCCGCCGCAAGGCTGAACCTTCTCCCTTCCCCTCGGGGAAGGGCCGGGGATGGGGGTCCTGCCGTCAATAGGGCGGCGCCCCCACCCCCAACCCCTCCCCGAGGGGAGGGGAAAGCTCCGGTCACCCCTCGAACGCGAGCTTCGGCTTCCTTGCGGCAGCGGTTTCGTCGAGGCGGCGGCGGGGGGCGTAATAGGGCGCTGCCTTGAGCCCCTCGTCCCCGGCCAGCGCACGGCTGGCCACGGCGCGGAAGGCGGCGATGAACTGGTCGATCGAGGCCTTGCTCTCGGTCTCGGTCGGCTCGACCAGCATCGCGCCGTGGACCACCAGCGGGAAATAGACCGTCATCGGGTGGTAGCCCTCGTCGATCAGGCCCTTGGCGACGTCGAGCGTCGAGAGCCCGTCGGCGAAGTTGCTGTCGGAGAACAGCGCCTCGTGCATGCAGGGGCCCGAGGCGGCGAAGGGGGCATCGAGGATGTCCTCCATGCTGCGCAGGATGTAGTTGGCGTTGAGCACCGCATCCTCGGCAACCTGCTTCAACCCGTCCGCCCCGTGGCTGAGCATGTAGGTGAGCGCGCGGGTGAACATCCCCATCTGGCCGTGAAAGGCGGTCATCCGGCCGAAGGATGGCCCGCGCTCCTCGCGGTTCTCCTCCTCGACGAGGTAGAAGCTCCCCTCCCCGTCCTGCCGGATGAAGGGCAGCGGCGCGAAGGGCGCGAGCGCCTCGGACAGCACCACCGGGCCCGACCCCGGACCGCCGCCGCCATGCGGGGTGGAAAAGGTCTTGTGGAGATTGATGTGCATCGCATCGACGCCGAGGTCGCCCGGGCGCACCTTGCCGACGATCGCGTTGAAGTTGGCCCCGTCGCAATAGACGTAGCCGCCCGCGGCGTGGACCGCGTCGGCGATTTCGCGGAAATCCTTCTCGAACAGCCCGCAGGTATTGGGGTTGGTGATCATCACCGCCGCCACGTCCGGGCCGAGCCGGCCCTTCAAGGCAGCCACGTCCACGCGGCCTTCGGGGGTCGCGGGGATATCCTCGACCCGATAGCCCGCGAAGGCCGCCGTGGCGGGGTTGGTGCCGTGGGCGCTTTCGGGCACCAGCACCACTTCGCGCGCATCACCGCGGGCTTCGTGCGCGGCGCGGATCGCGAGGATACCGCACAGTTCGCCGTGGGCGCCGGCCTTGGGGCTCATGGCGACGGCGGGCATCCCGGTGAGGGTGCACAGCCACTTGCCCAGCTGGTGGATCACCTCGAGCGCCCCCTGCACCGCGTTCTGGGGGGCGAGCGGGTGGACGTCGGCGAAACCGGGCAGGCGCGCGACCTTCTCGTTGAGGCGCGGGTTGTGCTTCATCGTGCAGCTGCCGAGCGGGAAGAACCCGAGGTCGATCCCGTAGTTCTGGCGGCTGAGGCGCGTGTAGTGGCGCACGGTCTCGGGCTCGGTCAGGCCGACGAGGCCGATCGGTTCGGATCGCGCGAGGCCGCCGAGGCGGTTGGGTGCGCCCGCGTCCACTTCGGGAAGATCGACGCCGGTCACATCGGCGCGGCCGATCTCGAACAGCAGCGGCTCTTCGAGCATCAACCCGCGGTTGCCGGTGACGGTGGCGGGGCCGTTGTGGAGACCATCGACCGGGGTCATCTCGGGCTTCCAGCCGGAAGTGTTGGGGGCGTTCACTGGGCGCTCTCCTTGATGCTGGCTTCGAGTTCCTGGGCGAGGCGCTCGATGTCCTCCTCGGTGGTGGTCTCGGTCACGGCGACGAGCAGCGCGTGTTCCAGCGCCTCGACCCCGGGGTAGAGCCGCCCGAGCGACACCCCGCCGAGCACGCCGCGGTCGGCAAGGTCGCGGATGATCTCGCGGGCGGGCTTGCCGCCGAGCATCAGCGTGAACTCGTTGAAGAAGGCGTTGTTGAGCACCTCCACCCCCGGCACCTGCGCCAGCCGGTCGGCGGCAAGCCAGGCGAGGCGGTGGTTCTCGGCCGCCAGCTGCCTGAGGCCGCGCTCGCCCAGCAGCGTCATGTGCACGGTGAAGGCGAGCGCGCACAGCCCGGAATTGGTGCAGATGTTGCTCGTCGCCTTCTCGCGGCGGATGTGCTGTTCGCGGGTCGAGAGGGTGAGCACGAAGCCGCGCTTGCCCTCGGCATCGGTGGTCTCGCCGCACAGCCGACCCGGCATCTGCCGCACGTGCTTGGGATCGCGCACCGCGAAGAGCCCGAGGTAGGGCCCGCCGAATTGCAGGCCGACGCCCAGCGACTGGCCCTCGCCCACCACGATGTCCGCGCCCATCTCTCCGGGGCTCAGAATTGCCCCGAGCGCCACCGGCTCGGTGTTCACCACCACCAGCAGCGCGCCCTTGGCATGGGCGGCCTCGGCGACCGGGGTGAGATCGTAGACCCGCCCGAGAATGTCGGGGTACTGCACCACGACGCAGGCGGTCTCCTCGTCGATGCGGGCCATCAGCCCTTCGAGGTCGGGCTCGGGCGTGATCGCGGGGAGCGCGTCGGCGATCTCATCGCCGGTGAAATGCGCCATGGTCTTCACCACCTGCGCATAGTGCGGATGCAGCGCGCCCGAGAGCACCGCGCGCTTTCTGCGGGTGACCCGGGTCGCCATCGCCACCGCCTCCCAGCATGCGGTCGAGCCGTCGTAGAGCGAGGCATTCGCCACCGCGCAGCCATAGAGCCGCGCGACCTGCGTCTGGAACTCGAACAGCATCTGCAAGGTGCCCTGCGCGATTTCCGGCTGGTAGGGCGTGTAGGCCGTCAGGAACTCGCCGCGCTGGATGATGGTGTCGACGCTCGCGGGCACGTGGTGGCGATAGGCCCCCGCGCCGAGGAAGAAGGGCACCTCGCCCGCCACGAGATTCTTCGCCGCCAGGGCCTTCATATGGCGTTCGACCGCCATCTCGCTCGCGTGCATCGGCAGGCCGTGGATCGGGCCGTCGAGGCGGGCGACTTCGGGCACGTCGACGAACAGGTCGTCCACGCTGGCGACGCCGATTGTCGCGAGCATCGCCTGCCGGTCGGTGTCGGTGAGAGGGAGATAGCGCATCGGTGTTCAGCCTCGCGAGAAGAAGGGGCGGGTGGCGTCAGAGACTTTCGACGAAGGCCTTGTAGGCTTCCTCGTCCATCAGCTTGTCGAGCTCGGCTTCGGCGGCGATGGTCATCCTGAAGAACCAGCCGTCCTCCTCGGGTGAGGAATTGACGAGCGCAGGATCGTCCTCGAGCGCGGGGTTCACTTCGGTGATCTCGCCGCTGATCGGGGCGTAGACGTCGGAGGCGGCCTTGACGGACTCGACCACGGCGGCGTCCTTGCCCTGTTCGATCATCGCGCCGACTTCGGGCAGTTCGACGAAGACGATGTCGCCCAGTTGGCTCTGGGCGTAGTCGGTGATGCCGACGGTGGCGACGTCGTCCTCGACATCGATCCATTCGTGTTCGTCAGTGTAGTAGCGCGGCATGGTTCAGCTCCCTCGGTGGTAGCGGTGGGGGACGAAAGGCGTGGGGGCGACGGCGGCGGCGAGGCGCTTGCCCCGGACCTCCACCTCGAGCGCGGCGCCGGGCGCGGCATGGGCGGCGGCGACATAGGCCATCGCGATCGGCGCCTGGAGCGTGGGCGAGAAGCCGCCGCTGGTGACGGTGCCGACCTTTTGGCTCCCGGCGAAGACCTCGGCGCCCTCACGGGCGGGAAGGCGGCCTTCAAGCTTCAGCCCCACCCACCTGCGCGAAGTGCCTTCGGCGATCTCGCGGTTGATCCGCCCGGCGCCGGGGAAACCGCCTTCGGTCCGGCGGCGCTTGTTGATGCCGAAGATCAGCCCTGCCTCGATCGGGCTGGTCTCGGGCGAGAGGTCGTGGCCGTAGAGCGGCAGGCCCGCCTCGAGCCGCAGCGAATCACGCGCGCCAAGGCCGATGGGCTTCACCTCGGGCTCGCCGCAGAGGAGATCGGCGATGGCGGCGGCGGCATGGGCCGGTAGCGAGATCTCGAAGCCGTCCTCGCCGGTGTAGCCCGCCCGCGCGATCTGCACCGGGTGGCCGGCGAGGGTGAACGCGCCGAACTTCATGAAGGTGAGCCCCGCCACCTCGGGCACGTGCCGCGCCAGCGCCTCGGCCGCCTTGGGGCCCTGCAGCGCGATGAGCGCGTGCTCGTCCATGTGATGGAGCGTGATGTCGTCGGGCAAGGCCTCGCGCAGCGTGCCGATGTCATCCCACTTGGTCGCGCCGTTGACGACGAGGTAGAGCGATCCGTCGCCGAGCCGCGAGACCATCAGGTCGTCGAGCACGCCGCCCTCCTCGTCCAGCAGCAGCGAATAGCGTTGCTGGCCGGGCTTGAGGGTCGCAAGGTCGATCGGCAGCACCGCCTCGACCGCGGCATCGAGTCCGGGGCCGGAGAGCGCGAGCTGGCCCATGTGGCTGACGTCGAACAAGCCGGCGCTTGTCCGCGTCCAGGTGTGCTCGGTGACGATGCCTTCGTACTGGATCGGCATGTGGTAGCCCGCGAAGGGCACCATTCGCGCGCCGCGCCCCCGGTGCCAGGCATCGAGCGGGAGCGTGTCCAGCGGCAGGTCTTCGACGATATCTTCGGCGGCGTGGTCGCTCATCAAGGGGCCTTCCCGGCAGAAAACGGCAGTCCGGCGACGCCCGCTGCGCCGCCTCGATACTGCCCCCTCTGTCGGGTGACCTGAGAGCTTCGGCAGTCCCGTCGCGCGCGACGGGCCGCCTCCCCTTCGGTGGCCCCGGAGATCATCCGGGACGCTTTCCAGAGTGTCACGCAGCCGAGCGGTCCGGTGGCCTGAGAGTTTCCGGGGCGGTTGCTCCTTCGGCGCCTCTGCCCCCTTGAGAAGGGCATCGGGCTCTCCCGCTCGCCTGCCCGCCACAGATTCGCATCCGCGCCGGAAGACACCCTTTCGATGCGCGAAATGCTGCACCGCGTCAATCGGGCGAAGCCGCCTTCCGCATGTGGAAAAGCGATTTGCACAGGGCAATTGCGGTGACTAGACACGCCTGCGGGATGAACCTCACCGAAATCTATCTGATCGCCCTGACGATCATCTTCGCCGTGCCCTGGCTCGTGTGGCGCATTTTCCGCACTGACCATTGGGCGCCGCTTGTCGTCGTTCAGATCGTCGGGGGCATCCTGCTCGGTCCGGGCGTGCTCGGGGCGGTGTTTCCCGACTACTACGCCTTCGTTTTCCGCCCCGGCGTCATCGTCGCGCTGAACGGTGTCGCGTGGTGGGCGGTGATGCTGTTCGTGTGGATCGCCGGGATTGAGCTCGACCTGTCCGCCGCGTGGAAGCACCGCGGCGAGACCGGGGTGACGGCCGGGCTGGCTTTGGGCGCGCCCCTGTTGGCGGGAACGGCGGCGGCGGCGCTGATCCTGCAATTGCCTGGCTGGCGCGGGCCGAACGGGCAATATTGGCAGGCCCTGCTCGGCATCGGCATGGCCTGCGCGGTCACCGCGCTCCCGATCCTCGTGCTGCTGATGGAGAAGCTCGGTATCCTGCGCGAACAGCTTGGCCAGCGCATTTTGCGCTATGCGAGCCTCGACGACATCGCGATCTGGGGCGTGCTGGCGCTGATCCTGCTCGACTGGGAGCGGATCGGGCGGCAAGCGCTGTTTCTCGTCGGCTTCGCGGTTGCCGCGCTGGCCGTGCGCTGGCTGATGGCGCGGCTTTCGGAAGGCGATCGCTGGCCGGTGGGGCTGATCTGGCTCGCTTTGTGCGGCCTCGCCGGCGACTGGTCGGGGCTGCACTACATGGTGGGGGCCTTCCTCGCGGGCGTTGTGCTCGATGCGAAGTGGTTCGGCCACGAAGCGATGGACCGGTTCCGCAACGTCGTGTTGCTGACGATCATGCCGGTTTTCTTCCTCTCGACGGGCCTCAGGACCCAGTGGGAGGGCGGCGGGCTTGCCGTCTTCGGTGTCGCCGCGCTGCTGCTGGCGGCGGCGGTGGGGGGCAAGCTCGTCGGCGTCCACATCGCCGGGCGCCTGCTCGGCTGGAGCCGCACCGAGGCGAGCCTGATCGGCTGGCTGCTCCAGACCAAGGCGCTGATCATGATCATCTTTGCGAACATCCTGCTCGACAAGCAGGTTATCACGCCGACCACCTTCACCGCGCTCCTGCTGATGGCGGTGGGGAGCACGATGCTGACCAAGCCCTTCGCCACGCCCCTGATCGCCAGGCTGGGCGAGCGGGTGAAGGCGGAGGCGTGAATGATTTCCTCCCTGTCCCTTAGGGATGGGGAGGAAATCCCGGGTCGCTAATTCTCCGCCATTGCCTGCGCCCGGACCATCAAGGCTTTCTCGCGCGCGGTGAAGCTGCCTGTGTCCTCGCCGCCCGGCGGGGGCGGGTTGGCGGTGGTGAAGTAGGCGAAGCCCCGCCCCGTCCCGAGATCGAACCACAGGCCCGAGAGCAGCCCGTAGGCCTCGCCGGAATGGCCTACCCTCGCCGTGTTGTCGCCGAACAGGCTATCGTTGCAGGACTCCGGCTTAGACTGCTCCGCGACGGCCCAGAGCGCCTGCGGCGAATCGATGATCTGCAGATGCAGGCCATAGATGCAGAAGAACTCCTGGTCCGGATGGAAGCTCGTCTCCCAGGCGCGGTCGAAAGCCTGTTTGGCACGGTCCGACAAGAACCCGCGGCCTTCGCCAAACGCCTGCCCGATCCTGGCGAGGTCCAACATCCCGATCCGTACCCCGCCCTGGGGTGAGAAGATCGAGGCATTGGTGCCCGGCTTGTAACCCTCGAGGCTGCACCCCTGCCCTTCGGCCACGGGGATCGTGCAGGCGGGCGGCAGGTCGGCAGGGCCGTCCCTGGCGATCTCCCCGGTGTGGCGGTAGAGCGTCACCGCGCGCGCTTCCATTTCCGGCCCGCAGCCGATCCAGTTGAGGCAGGCCTTCACCCCCAAGGGCCTGAACACGAGCCGCTCGACCAAACGGTCGTAACGCTCCCCGCTCGCCGCCTCGAGCGCGGTCGCCACCAGCGGCGAGCCGAGGTTCGCATATTCGAAGGCCGCTTCGCCCGGGGGAGCCACTTCGCGCCACGACGCCGGATCGGCAACCTTCGCCTCGAGGCTCTCGCCCAGCGGGATGATGTAGCCCGCCTTGTCGGAGAGCCCCGCGCGGTGCGACAGGAGGTGCGCGAGCGTCACCGGCGCGTCGGGATGGTGCGGCGAGCGCAGCCGCCAGCCGAGGTAGTCCGAGACGTCGCGGTCGAGATCGACCTTGCCCTCGTCCATCAGCCGAAGCGCGGCGAGCGCCATCACCAGCTTGGAGATCGAGGCGATCCGCACCGGATCGTTCGCCTCGACCTTGCGGCCCGTCTCCTTGTTCGCCAGCCCTTCCACGATCAGCGGGCGGATGCTCGTCATGTCGAAGTGAACGACCACAGTGGCGGGGGGCGTGGCGGGGGGCGTGGCGGGGGGCGTGGCAGGGGGCGTCGCGGCGTCCTGCGCAACGGCGGGAACGGCGATGAACGCAGCGGCGGTGGCGGCGATGAGCGGGCGGATCATGCCCGCCAGCATCGCACCCCGTCTTGCCGCGTCAATCGAGATTCGGCCGCAGCCAGCGTTCCGCCGTCGCCAGATCGACCCCGCGCCGCGCGGCATAGTCTTCGAGCTGGTCGCGGCCCACCCGGGCGACGCCGAAATACTCGGCCTGGGGGTGGCCGAAATAGAAGCCCGAGACCGCTGCCGTCGGCCACATCGCGAAGCTTTCGGTGAGGGTCAGGCCCACATTCGTCGGCGCGTCAAGCAGGTCGAACAGGATCGGCTTCAGCGAGTGATCGGGGCACGCGGGGTAGCCGGGAGCCGGGCGGATGCCGCGATACTGCTCCTTGATCAGCGCGGTGTTGTCGAGCTGCTCTCCGGCCGCATAGCCCCACAAGGTGGTGCGCACATGCTGGTGCAGCGCCTCGGCGAAGGCCTCGGCGAAGCGGTCGGCAAGCGCTTTCAGCAGAATGTCGGAGAAATCGTCCTTGTCGGCCTGGAAGCGCGCCGAGTGCGGCTCGATCCCGTGAATGCCGACGGCAAAGCCGCCGATCCAGTCGCCCGAGGGGTCGATGAAATCGGCAAGGCACATATTGGCGCGCTCGCGCGATTTCTTGACCTGCTGGCGCAGCATGGGGAGGCGCACGCCGCTGTCGAGCACCACGTCGTCCCCGTCGCGCCCGCAGGGCCACAGGCCACAGGCGCCGCGCGCGGTCAGCCACTTCTCGGCGATGATCCGGTCGAGCATCTCGTTGGCGTCGGCGAAGAGCTGGGTCGCGGTCTCGCCCACCACCTCGTCGGTGAGGATCGCGGGATAGTTGCCGTGGAGTTCCCAGGCGCGGAAGAAGGGCGTCCAGTCGATGAAGTCGCGCAAGTGTTCGAGGCTCCAGTCCTCGAAGACGTGCAGGCCCGGCTGCGCGGGGGCCTCGGGCTTTTCCGCGGGGTCGATGACGAAGGCATTGGCGCGCGCCTCGGCGAGCGGGAGGAGTTCGCTCTGCCCCTTGCCCGCCCGCGCATCGCGCACCGCGACATATTCAGCGGCCACCTCGCTGACGTAATCGTCGCGCTGGGTGTCGGAGAGGAGTTTCGAGGCCACCCCCACGGCCCGGCTCGCGTCGAGCACGTGGATCACCGGACCTTCGTAGGCCGGGTCGATCTTCAGGGCGGTGTGGACCTTGGAGGTGGTCGCCCCGCCGATCAGCAGCGGCATGGTCATGCCGGCGCGCTGCATCTCTTCCGCGACGGTCACCATCTCGTCGAGCGAGGGCGTGATGAGGCCCGACAGGCCGATCATGTCGGCCTTGTTGTCGTTGGCGGCGGCAAGGATCGTCGGCCAGGGGACCATGACGCCGAGATCGATCACGTCATAGCCGTTGCACTGGAGCACGACGCCGACGATGTTCTTGCCGATGTCGTGCACATCGCCCTTGACGGTGGCCATGATGATCTTGCCCTTGGCCTTGCGCTCTTCCTCGGGCAGCAGGTCCTTCTCGGCCTCGATGAAGGGGATAAGGTGGGCGACCGCCTTCTTCATGACGCGCGCGGACTTCACCACCTGCGGCAGGAACATCTTGCCGCTGCCGAACAGGTCACCGACGACGTTCATGCCGTCCATCAGCGGGCCTTCGATCACCTCGATCGGGCGTCCGCCCTTGGCAGCGATGGCAGCGCGCATCTGTTCGGTGTCGTCGACGATATGCGCGTCGATGCCCTTGACCAGCGCGTGCTCGAGCCGCTTCTCGACCGCCCAGCCGCGCCACTCCTCGGCGGCCCTTTCGTCGGCGACGTTCTTGCCCTTGAAGCTCTCGGCGAGCGCGATGAGGCGCTCGGTCGCGTCGGGATCGCGATTGAGGATCACGTCCTCGCACGCGTCGCGCAAGGCCGGGTCGATCTGGTCGTAGACGTCGAGCTGGCCCGCATTGACGATCGCCATGTCGAGCCCGGCGGGGATCGCGTGATAGAGGAAGACCGAGTGCATCGCCCGGCGCACCGGCTCGTTGCCGCGGAAGGAGAAGGAGAGGTTGGACAGGCCGCCCGAGTAATGCGCGTGAGGGCACAGCTCACGCAGCTCCTTCACCGCCTCGATGAAGTCGACGCCGTAATTGTTGTGCTCCTCGATCCCGGTCGCCACCGCGAAGATGTTGGGATCGAAGATGATGTCCTCGGGCGGGAAGCCCTCGGCCACCAGCAGGTCATAGGCGCGCTTGCAGATTTCGACCTTGCGCTGCTTGGTGTCGGCCTGCCCCACCTCGTCGAAGGCCATGACCACCACCGCCGCGCCGTAATCCATGCAGATGCGCGCGTGGTGGAGGAAGGCCGCCTCGCCCTCCTTCATGCTGATCGAGTTGACGATCGGCTTGCCCGAGACGCACTTCAGCCCGGCCTCGATCACCTCGAACTTGGAGCTGTCGATCATCACCGGCACGCGCGCGATGTCAGGCTCGGCGGCGATCAGCTTGAGGAACGTCGTCATCGCGTGGACCGCGTCGAGCAGGCCCTCGTCCATGTTCACGTCGATCACCTGCGCGCCGTTCTCGACCTGCTGGCGCGCGACTTCCACGGCTGCGGGGTAATCGCCCGCCATGATGAGCTTCTTGAACGCCGCCGAGCCGGTGACGTTGGTGCGCTCGCCGATATTGATGAAGCGGGAAGAGGATTGGGTCACGATCTGGGTTCTCTGTTTCCGTTCGCCCTGAGCTTGTCGACGGGCCGCACTTGTCTTCGCCAAGAGAAGGACAGGGCTTCGACAGGCTCAGCCCGAACGGGGTTTTTTCTATGCGGCGATGAACGCCTCAAGCCCCGCGAGCTTCATCGCCGGTTCGGGCTGCGGCACCTTGCGCGGCTCGCTGTCGGCCACTGCCTTCGCGATCGCCGCGATGTGCGCCGGGCTCGATCCGCAGCAGCCGCCGAGGATGTTGACCTGGCCGTGATCCGCCCAGTCCTTGACCAGCCCGGCAGTGGTGTCGGGCTGCTCGTCATACTCGCCCAGTTCGTTGGGCAGGCCCGCATTGGGGTAGATCATCAGCAGCGTGTCGGCGATCTGCGACAATACCTTGACGTGCGGGCGCAGCTGCTCGGCGCCGAAGCTGCAATTGAGGCCGATGGTCAGCGGCTTGGCGTGCCGCACCGCATACCAGAACGCCTCGACCGTGTGCCCGGAGAGGTTGCGGCCCGACAGGTCGGTGAGGGTCATCGAGATCATCACCGGCACTTCCCGGCCCAGTTCGCGTTCGAGCTTCTTGACCGCCATGATCCCGGCCTTGGCGTTCAAGGTATCGAACACCGTCTCGATCAGGATGAAGTCCACGCCGCCCTCAACCAGCGCGCGCGCCTGTTCGAGATAGACGTCGACGAGATAGTCGAAATCGATCTCGCGGAAGCCCGGGTCTTCGACATCCGGGCTGAGGGACAAGGTCTTGTTGGTCGGCCCGATCGCGCCTGCGACAAAGCGCGGGCGGCCGTCCTTGGCCTCGAACTCCTCGGCCAGCGCGCGGGCGAGCTTGCCGCTCGCCACGTTGATGTCGCGGACGAGGCCCTCTGCGGCGTAATCGGCTTGGCTGATGCGGTTGGCCGAGAAGGTGTTGGTCGAGACGATGTCGGAGCCCGCCTCGAAATAGGCGCGTGTGATGTCGCTCAGCACATCGGGGCGGGTCAGGGCGAGGATGTCGTTGTTGCCCTTCTGATCGGCGGGCAGGCCCAGGGTGCCCGCATAGTCCTCCTCGGTCAGCTTCCGCAGCTGGATCTGCGTCCCGAAGGCGCCGTCGAAGATCAGCACGCGATCATGCGCGGCGGCGATGAGGCGTTCGCGGGGGGTCATGCGGCGGTCTCCGTGACAGGACGCTTCCCGAGCATGTGGCAGATCGCATAGGCGAGCTCGGGACGATTGAGGGTGTAGAAGTGGAAATCGCGCACCCCGCCCGCATAGAGACGGCGGCACAGTTCCGCGGCGACCGTCGCGGCGACCAGCTGGCGGGCAGCGGGCTTTTCGTCGAGGCCTTCGAACAGGCCATCCATCCACGCCGGGATCGCCGCCCCGCAGGCCGCGGCGAACTTCCGGGCCTGGGCGACGTTGGTGACGGGCAGGATGCCGGGGAGGATCGGCGCGTCGATCCCCGCCGCCGCGCAGGCGTCGCGGAAGCGGAAGAAGGTCTCGGCCGAGAAGAAGAACTGGCTGATCGCCCTGCTCGCGCCCGCATCGAGCTTGCGCTTGAGGTTGTCGATATCGTCCTGCGGCGAGCGCGCGTCGGGGTGCGTCTCGGGATAGGCGGCGACCGAGATGTCGAAGGGGGCGATGGCCTTCAATCCCGCCACCAGCTCGGCGGCGCTGGCATAGCCTTCGGGGTGCGGGGTGAAAGGCGCACCGGGCTCTCCCGCATCGCCGCGCAGCGCGACGATGTGGCGCACGCCCGCCTCCCAGTACTGCTCCGCGACCTCGTGGATCTCGGCCTTCGATGCCGCCACGCAGGTGAGGTGCGCAGCCGCCGGGAGCTTGCCCTCCGCGATGATCCGCGCGACGGTCGCATGGGTGCGCTCGCGGGTCGATCCGCCCGCGCCGTATGTCACCGACACGAAGCTCGGCCCCAGCGGCTTCAGCTGCGTGACCGCATCCCACAACTGCTCCTCCATCTTCTCGGTCTTGGGCGGGAAGAATTCGAAGCTCACCGCCACGTCGCCGGGGAGGCCCGAGAACAGCGGCAGATCGGTCGCGGTGCGGAATTCATGGAGCTGGTCGAGCGTCGGGGTCATCAGGCGATTTCCTTCGCTTGGGCGGAGGCGGGGGACAGGGGGCCGGCACGGCGGGCGGCGATCCAGATCTTGACCACCAGTTCCCCCCCTTCGAGGGCGAGCGGGGCGGAGGGGGCGAAGCCGGCGGCGCGCAGCAACTCGGCCATCTGGCGGTCGGAAAAGCCGAGGCGCGCGTGCTGGTGCCGGGTGCGCAGCTCCTCGCGCTCGTGGCTGGCGAAGTCGACGATGGCGATCCGCCCGCCGGAGCGCAGCACCCGCGCCGCCTCGAGAAGCGCGGGCAAGGGATCGGCGGCGTAGTGGAGCACCTGGTGGACCAGCACGGTATCGAAGCTGGCGGCGGCGAAGGGCAGGTCGGCGAAATCGCCCTGCACCAGTTCGATCCTGCTGGTCGGCAGATGCTGGAGCTTGGCACGCGCGACCCGCAGCATCTCGAGGCTGCGATCGTACGCGACCACCCGCGCGGCTTGCGGCGCGAAGAGTTCCGCCATGCGGCCCGTGCCGGTGCCGATGTCGAGCAGCACGCCGAGCGGCTGAGGCGCGAGCGCCTCGGCCAGCGCCGCCTCGACCGCGGCGTCGGAGGTGTGGAGCGCGCGCAATTCGTCCCATTCGCCGGCGTGGCGGGCGAAGTAGAGCCCGGCCGCCGCTTCGCGCGCTTCGCGGATCGCGGCGAGCTTCTTGCGGTCGGCCTCGCACAGCGCGGCAAAGACCGGATCGGCCGCCTGCGCGACCACGAGCACCCGCTGCACCGCCTCGATCACCGGGGCCGTGCTTGCGTCGACATCGACCTGGCGCAGGAACACCCAGCTGCCCTCGCGGCGGCGCTCGGCGAGCCCTGCATCGCACAGGATCCCGACATGGCGCGAGACCCGCGGCTGGCTTTGCCCCAGCACCTGCGCGAGTTCGCCGACAGCGAGCTCCATCGTCCCGAGCAGGCGCGCGATACGCAGCCGGGTGGGATCGCTGAGCGCCTTGAAGATGTCCTCGATGACCATGACCCGAGGATCATATAAAGATATTTTTATATGTGTAAATCACTCTCGGGCGCGAGGCGGAGATTCATGCGCGCGCCTGCGCACCGTATGACTTACGTCAACCAAGCGCGATCGGCGCCGCCCCGCCGCTGGCGCGGAAGGTCTCGCTGCGGGCGGGCAGGTCGGCATCGGCGTTGTAGCGCGCAACCGCCGCGTCGATCGCCGGCGCCGCCTCGCGCGCCGTCACCGCCACGAGGCAGCCGCCGAAGCCCGCCCCGGTGAGCCGCACGCCCCCCGCGGTCCCGAGCGCCTCGCCGACCATCCCCGCCAGCCTGTCGATCGGCGGCAGGGACACTTCGAAATCCTCGGAGAGCGAAAGGTGCGCGGTGCGCATCACCTCGGCGAGCGCCGCGCTGTCGCCCTGCGCCAGCGCCACCGCCACCGGCTCGACCCGGGCGATCTCGCCGACCACGTGGCGGGCGCGGCGGAATAGCGTGCGATCGAGCTTGCCCTCCGCGTCCTCGAGGGTCGCGGGGTCGAGATCGCGCAGGCTCGACAGCCCGAAATAGGTCGCGGCCGCCTCGCATTCGGCGCGGCGCTGGTTGAAGGCGCTTTCGGTGAGGTTGCGTCTGAGGCCTGTGTCGATCACCGTGATGGCGAGGTCGGGGTGCACCGGGATCGGCATGTGTTCGAGCGTCCGGCAGTCGAGCAGCAGCGCATTCCCGGCGGTGCTCGCCGCTGAGGCCATCTGGTCCATGATCCCGCAGGCGCAGCCCACGAAGTCGTTCTCGGCAAGCTGCGCGATCTTGGCGAGCGTCGTGGGAGACAGGCCGAGCCCCGAATATTCCGAGCAGGCGAGCGCCACGGCGACGCCGAATGCCGCCGAGGAGGACAGCCCCGCCCCGATCGGCACATCGCCGGCGATGGCGATCCGCGCGGGCCGCACCCGGTGGCCGTAGCGCCCCAGCGCCTGCACCACCCCGCGGACGTGGTTCTCCCAATTGTTGCCGCTCGGCAGGATCGAGGCGGCGAGATCGAAGCTGTCGCGCGCACTCGCCATATCGCCCATGTCGAGCGCGACAGCCTCGAACTGCGGCACCTTGGCGTTGCGGTCGGGCGGGCCGAGCGCGACGATCGTCTCGCGGTCGATCGCGCAAGGCAGCACGAAACCGTCGTTGTAGTCGACATGCTCGCCGATCAGGTTGACCCGCCCCGGCGCCGCGAAGAATCGCGTGGGTTCGGTGCCGTAGGCAAGGCGGAAGCCCTGCCGGGCGCGGGCGATCAGTCTCTCGCGGCGATCCATGGTGTCGGTCCTTCCGGTCAGCCGCGGTAATGCACCGCGCCGCTGACATTGCGCAACATTTCCGCAGCGCGCTCCGGCGTGAGATCCCGCTGCGGTTCGGCCAGCATCTCGTAGCCGACCATGAACTTGCGCACGCTGGCCGAGCGCAGCAGCGGCGGGAAGAAGTGGGCGTGAAGCTGCCAGTGATCGCCGGGAGCGTCCGAGAAGGGCGCCCCGTGCCAGCCCATCGAATAGGGAAAGCTGGTCTGGAAAAGGTTGTCGTAGCGGGTGGTAAGCGCCCTGAGGAGGTGTGCCAGGCTGTCGCGCTGCGAAGGCGCGAGGTCGGGCATCCGCTTGACCGGGAAGCGCGGCAGCAGCAGCGTCTCGAAGGGCCAGGCCGCCCAGAACGGCACGATCGCGAGCCAATCGGCATTGGCCTCGACGCAGCGCTCGCCCTCGGCCTCGCGTGCCGCGACCTCGAGCAGCAGCGGGCGGCCGTGCTCGGCGAGCCAGGCGCGCTGGCATTCGTCCTCGGCGGCGATCGTCTCGGGCAGGTGCGCGGTTGCCCAGATCTGCCCATGGGGATGGGGGTTCGAGCAGCCCATCATTGCGCCCTTGTTCTCGAACACCTGCACATGGGCATAGCGCGCGCCGAGTTCGGCGGTCTGCTCGGCCCAGGTGTCGATCACCGCGCGGATCTGCACGGGCGCGAGCAGCGGCAGCGACTTGCCGTGATCGGGAGAGAAGCAGATCACCCGCGACACGCCTGCCGAGGGCTCGGCGCGCAGCAGCGGGTCCGTGCTTGCTCCGCCAGCCGGATTATCCTCGGCGAGCGCCGGGAAATCGTTGGGGAAGACGTGGACGCCCGCGTAGACCGGGTTGCGCTCGCCGTCGACGCGGGCATTGCCGGGGCACAGGTAGCAGCCCGGATCGTAGGCGGGCGGCAGGGGCTCCGGCGGACTGACCTCACCCTGCCACGGGCGGCCCATGCGCTGCGGGGAGACCTGTACCCAGCCGCCGGTGAGCGGATTGTGCCGGCGGTGCGGGCGGGCCGGGTCGATCATCGCGGCGCGGCCCCTCGCGCGGCCGGGGCGGCGAGCCCCGCGAACACCTTGCGCGGCGCGAAGGCGGCCCGCCCGCCCAGCACGAAGCGGTTGCAGGCGAGCGCGGCGATCACGCTCGTCACCAGGGTCACCACCATCATGTCGATGAAGTGGAGCGTGACGGCGCCGCTCGGCTCGCCCACGAAGGTGTATGCGGCGTAGAAAGCAAAGCCCCACAACACGCCGACGATGGCCGCGCGGGATTCGACCCCGGTGAACAGCAGCCCGACGACGAAGGCCGAAAGGATCGGCATCGAGGAAAGGCCGTTCAGCTGCTGGAGCAGGTTGATGATGCTCTGGGCGTTCGCGAAGACCGGGACGAGCGCGATCGAGGTGATCGTCAGCAGCGCCGTCACCGCGCCCGACAGGCGCCAGTGACTGTCGACCTTCGCGACGAACTTCTCGTGGAAGTCGACCGCGTAAAGACCGACGGCGGCGTTTATCACCGCCGCCGTGTGCGCGATCACCGCGGCGGCGATGGCGGCGGCGAAGACCCCTGACAGCCACGGCGGCAGCACCTCGCCGACGAGCCTCCCGTAGGCCGCATCGTCGATGTCACCGAATAGCTGGAAAGCGACGACGCCGGGCACCACGACAATCGCCGGGATGATGAGGATGCGCACCACCGCCGCCGCCAGCACGCCCTTCTGCGCCTCCTTCACCGAAGGCGCGGCCATCGCCTTCTGGGTGATCGGCTGGTTGGTCGACCAGTAATAGATCTGGATGAAGATCATGCCGGTGAACAGAGTGTGGAAGGGGATCGGCGAATCCTCCGCGCCCACCATGGTCAGCCGCTCCGGCGGGACGCCGCGGGCGATGTCCCAGTCGACGGCATCGAGGGCCAGCACCACGATCAGCACCGCGATCGTCAACACGCCGATCCCGGCATAGGTCTCCATCACCGCCACCGCCCTGAGGCCGCCCGCCACGGTGTAGGCTGCCGCCACCACCCCGAGGAACGCCGCGAGCACGATGAGCGGCAGGTCGATCCCCGCCGTCCTAAGGAACAGCGCCCCCGAATAGAGCCCGGCGGGCAGGTAGATGAGGACCATCCCGAAGAGGAACAGCGCCGAGACCAGCGTGCGGATCCCGCCTCCGCCATAACGCTGTTCGAGCAGTTCGGTCACGGTCGTCACTTTGGCGCGGTAATAGATGGGAACAAACACATAGGCGAGGATCAGGAGGCCGACGAAGCCCGCGATCTCCCACCAGGCGAGCAGCAGCATCTGGTTGCCGTTCATCCCGACCAGCTGATCGGTCGACAGGTTGGTGAGCGTGATCGCGCCCGCGACGAACAGCCAGGAGAGGCCGTTGCCGGCGAGGTAGACGTCCTTGCTCGATCCGCCGCGCCGCTCCCGCCGGATCGTTGCCCAGGTGACCAGCGCGATCGCGGCGGTCACCGCAAGGCACACCGCGATCTGGACCGTGCCCGCGTCCATGCTACCCATCATTGCCCGCTTTCCCCTCTCCTTGCGCGCGGTTACAGCGCATCGGCGGATGGCCGACAAGCCCGCGCGCGCCGGTCATCACCGACCCGCGCAGGATGGAGAGGGGTGGCAGGTGGCGTTCATTCGGTGCGACGGCGAGCGTGTGACGCTGGTGTTCGCCCTGGAACAGGGCGGCGCGGCGGACTGTGTCTATTGCGGCGCGCGCCTGCCCGGGGGAGAGGACCTCGCCGAGCTGGCAGCCGCGGCCGCGCGCGGGCGGCACGAGAACCAGCCCGATCTGCCCCCGGCCCCCGGTGTCCTGCCCGAAGCGAAGGGCGGATGGAGCGGGACGCCCGCGGTGATCCTGCGGCGCGGCGGCCTGCGGGTTGAGACGGACCTGCGGGTCAGCGGCTGGCAGGCCGCTCCGGACAGCCTCGACATCACCTTCACCGACGAGGCGCTCGCGCTCACCCTTTCGCTCGAGTGGCGCATCGCCGCAGGGGACGTGGTCGAGGCCCATGCCGTCCTCGTCAACCGCGGTGCGCCCGATTTGGAACTCGAGCGCCTCGCCGCGCTTGCCCTGCCGGTGCCCCGGCGCTTCGCCGAGCTCACCACCTTCGCCGGGCGCTGGGCGGGCGAGATGCGGCAACACCGCCGCGCCCTCGCCCCCGATGGCTTCGCGCGGACCTCGGCAAGCGGCAAGCCGGGCTTCGGCGGCGGCAACTGGCTGATCCTTCACGACGGCGCAAGCGAGGAGGTGCTCGCCGCCCACCTCGCCTTCAGCGGCGACGGCGACACGCGCATCGAGTGCGACATGCAGGGCAGCGGCGATGGCCGCGCCGTCTTGCAGCTCGCCGCCGAGCAGCCCCATGCGCTTGGCAGGTTTCCGCAAGGCGCAGCGGCGCAGACCCCGCGGGCGGTGTTCGCCCTCGCCCCTGACCGCTCCGCGCTGGCGCAGAACCTCCATGCCTACCTCAGGGCCGAGGTCCTGCCCGGCCGCAAGGCGTGGGGGCCGCGCAAGGTCCACCTCAATTCGTGGGAGGCGCTGGGCTTCGACCTTTCGGAGAGCGGCCTCGCCGTGCTGGCGGAAAGCGCGGCCGCGCTCGGCGTCGAGCGCTTCGTGCTCGACGATGGGTGGTTCGGGGCCAAAGGAAGGGGGCGCCGGAACGACCGGACGAGCCTAGGGGACTGGTTCGTCTCGCCCGACGTCTTCCCGCGCGGCCTCGCCCCGCTGATCGCCCGGGTCCACGCGCTCGGCATGGATTTCGGCCTGTGGGTCGAGCCCGAGATGGTCTCGCCCGACAGCGACCTATACCGCGCGCACGCAGACTGGTGCCTGCACATCGAGGGCCGCGAGCGCCCGACGATGCGCGGCCAGCTGGCGCTCGACCTGTCCCGCGAAGCGGTGCGCGATCACCTGTTCGCCCGCCTCGACGCGCTGCTCGGCGAGCACGCCATCGCTTACCTCAAGTGGGACCACAACCGCGACCTGTTCCCCTCGGCCCCGGGGCAGGCGGAGGGTTTCTACGCCCTCCTCGACCGTCTTCGTGCCGCGCACCCCCATGTCGAGATCGAAAGCTGCTCGAGCGGCGGGGGGCGGATCGATTTCGGCGTCCTCGCCCGCTGCACCCGCGTCTGGCCCTCCGACAACAATGACGCCATCGAGCGCCTCAGGATCATGCATGCATGGAGCCAGTTCCTCCCGCTCGAGGTGCTCGGCAGCCATGTCGGCCCATCGCCCAACCCGATCACGGGGCGGCGGCTCGCGATGGACTTCCGCGCCAAGGTTGCCGTGTTCGGCCACATGGGCGTGGAGGCAAACCCTGCCCGCATGACCGAGCGGGAGCGCGAGACGCTCGCGGCGCATATCGCGCTCTACAAGGCGTGGCGCGGCGTGCTCCACGCCGGCAGGCTCCACCGCCTCGCCCATCCCGACCCGAACGTCACCGCCTTGCTGGTGCTCGACGAAGGCAAGGCCCTTGCCCTCGCCGCGCAGACCGCCTTCTCGCCTGTGTTCGACGCCGCGCCGCTGCGGCTTGCCGGGCTCGACCCCGAGGCGCGTTACCGCGTCACCCTGCCCGAGCCCTGGCCGAACAAGGCGCGTCACTACCTCGCGAACCCGGAAGCGTGGCGCGCGGGGCTGATCCTGTCCGGTACCGCGCTGATGACGCAGGGCCTCGCGCTCCCCCTCACCCATCCCGAAACCGCGTGGCTCGTCGCGCTGGAGAGAACGTCGTGAAACTCGGCTGCTGCTATTACCCCGAACACTGGCCGGAAGACTGGTGGGCCGAGGACGCGCGGCGGATGCGGGCAATGGGCCTGTCGCTGGTCAGGATCGGCGAATTCGCATGGAGCCTGATCGAGCCGGAGGGGGGCGCCCGGTTCGACTGGGGATGGCTCGACCGCGCCATCGACACCCTCGCCGCGGCGGGGCTCCGCATCATCCTCGGCACGCCCACCGCAACCCCGCCGAAGTGGCTGGTCGACCGGATGCCCGACATGGTCGCCATCGACGAACAGGGCCGCCCGCGCGGCTTCGGCTCGCGGCGGCACTATTGCTTCAGCCACGAAGGCTACCGCGAAGAATGCCGCCGGATCGTCACTGCGCTCGCCGAACGTTACGGCAGGCACCCCGCCGTCGCCATGTGGCAAACCGACAATGAATATGGCTGCCACGATACGGTGTTGAGCTTCTCGCAGGCAGCCGCGTCGGCCTTCCGCGGCTGGTGTGCGGCGCGCTACGGCACGGTGGAGGCGCTCAACGCGGCGTGGGGCAACGTGTTCTGGAGCATGGAATACCGGAGCTTCGCCGAGATCGACCCGCCCAACCTCACCGTCACCGAGGCCAACCCCGCGCACTGGCTCGACTACCGCCGCTTCGCCTCGGATCAGGTGGCGAGCTTCAACCGCGCGCAGGTCGACATCATCCGCGCGCACGCGCCGGGGATCGACATCACGCACAACTTCATGGGCTTCTTCACCGAGTTCGACCACCACGACGTCGGCCGCGACATCGACGTGGCGACCTGGGATTCCTATCCGCTCGGCTTCCTCGAACAGTTCTGGTTCTCGGCCGAAGAGAAGCGCGCTTATCTGAGGCAAGGCCACCCCGATATCGCCGCCTTCCACCACGATCTTTACCGGGGCTGCTGCGCCAAGGGTTCGGGGGGGCGCTGGGGGGTGATGGAGCAGCAGCCCGGGCCGGTGAACTGGGCGCGCTTCAACCCCGCGCCGCTCCCCGGCATGGTCGCGCTGTGGACGCTGGAGGCGGCCGCGCACGGGGCGGAGTTCACCAGCTATTTCCGCTGGCGGCAGGCGCCGTTTGCGCAGGAGCAGATGCACGCCGGGCTCCTGCGCCCCGATAGCTCCGAGGCGGAAGCCGCCGAAGAGGTGCGGCTGGCGGCGGGGATGCTGGCGGAGATCGGCCCGCAAGGCACCGCGCGTGCCCAGGCGGCGCTGGTGTTCTCCTATGAAGCCGCATGGGTGATCGGCATCCAGCCGCAGGGGCAGAGCTTCCGCTATCTCGAGCTGGTGTTCGAGACCTACTCGGCCCTGCGCGCGCGGGGTCTCGATGTCGATATCGTCGCGCCCGACGCCGACCTTGCGGGCTATCGCATGGTGCTGGTGCCGACCCTGCCGATCGTGCCCCAAGGCTTCGCCGAGAGGCTTGCCGCGCTGCAATGCCCGGTGCTGCTCGGCCCGCGCTCGGGGAGCAAGACGGCAAGTTTCCGCATCCCCGAAGGCCTCGCGCCCGGCGCGCTCAAGCCGCTGATCCCGCTCACCGTCACCCGCGTCGAGAGCCTGCGCGGCGCGTTCGCCGAGGAGGCGGAGGGCTTCGCCGTCACCCGCTGGCGCGAGGATGTGGCCTCGGAGCTCGCCCCCGAACTGTCGGACGACGCGGGGCGCGGGATCGTCTATCGCCACGATCACATCCGCTACTGCGCGGTCTGGCCCGACCGGGCGCTGCTCGCGCTGCTGGTCGAACGGATGGCGGACGAGGCGGGCGCCCCGCTGCTCGATCTGCCCGAAGGCATCCGGGTCCGGCGCACGCAGAGCCACGTCTTCACCTTCAACCACGCCGCCGATCCGGTGCCGGTGCCCCATCTGGGGGTCACGCTGCCCCCCGCCAGCTGGCACCTCGCCCCCCGCTAGGCCTCCGCCAGCAGCCGCCGGTAATGCGCTTCCAGCGTGTCGGAGCCGAACTCCGGGGTCAGCTCGGCGGAATAGGCGCCGGTCGCGGGATCGAGCACCAGCATCGATTCGGTCGCGTAGTAGCGCGCGATGCGGGCATATTCGGCCTTCTCGGCGAACCAGCCCGAAAAGGGCGCGCCGAGGGCCAGCAGTCGCTCGGCGATGGTGAAGATGCGGGGCGACACGGACTTGAAGCGGGGCGTTCGGCCGGCCGCCCTGAACAGGATCTCGCCCTGTTCCCTGAGCGAAATTGCGGGCCCGGGACCGCCGATGGGCAGGACCCGGCCAACCGCATGCGGGTTGTCGATGCACCCTGCGATGAAGCGCGCGAGATCACGGTCGCTGATCGGCTTGCAGCGGGTGAGCGCGCCGTCGCCGAAGATCAGGAAGGGCTTGCCCGCCTTGACCCGCTTCACCTGCCCCGACAGCGATTTGAAGAAGGCCGTCGGGCGGACGATGGTGTAGGCCATGCCGCTCGCCATCAGCTCCGCCTCGAAGGCGAGCTTGGCGTGCTGGAAGGCCAGCAGCGGCTTCTGCACGCAGATCGCCGAGAGGAGGATGAACTGCCGCGCCCCCACTTCCTTCGCGGCGGCCAGCAGCGCGGCGTTCGCCCCGTAGTCGACGGCCCGCGCATCCCTCGGCGCGCCGGAGCGCGAGGCGATGCAGGAGATCACGATCTCGGGCCGCGCCTCGGCCATCAGGGCCGCCAGCGCCGGCGCGTTTGCCAAGCCTGCCCGGTCAGGGCTCGTCACGCGGTGCCCGCCCGCCGCGAGCTCCGCCGCAACCGCCGACCCGATCGTCCCGCTCGCCCCGGCAAGGAGGACGCGGCGCGGCTGGGCGGCGGCTTCGCTCATCCGGCAGCCGGGCGCTCGGGGCCGGCGGGCGCGGGCGGCGGCTCGACCCTGAAGAGCTGGCCCATGCCGCGATAGGGCACGCGCACGAAGCCCTCGGGCACCACCAGCGGCTCGGCATAGGCGCCGACGATCCAGACATGGGTGAAGGCCGCGCGCGGCAGGCGATCAAGGGCATAGGACAGCTTGGGGCGCTGCCCGTGGGTGCATTCCTCGCGGGTCACGAGGTGCGAGGGGTCGCGCACATAGGGCTCGGCGGCGGGGTAGTGGACCACCATCGGGTTGACCCCGGGCTGCTGCCACTGGTCGTTGACGAAGGCATTGCGCCGCGCCATCGCCACGCCCGCGAGGTGATCGAGCTCGGGCAGCCGCCAGGCGACCCAGCAAGGCTTCACGACGAAGAACGCGACCCGCGCACCCTTCGGCAGCTTGTCGAGCGCGGGGAGCGTCGCCTGCACGACGCGGTCCTGCTCCATGTAGCCCGCGCCGGTCACTGCCATGCGCCCGGCGAAGAACGCGAGGGCGAGGACCGCCATCGCCATGCCGATCGGCGAGCGCCCGGGCCGCGGCGCGATCGCCACCAGCGCCAGCGCGATTCCATAGGGCAGCAGCCGCATGTCGGCGAAAGCCGAGCCGAACACCTTGTTGGGCAGGATGAAGAAGAAGGCGAGACACAGCAGCGCGGCGATGCCGAGGCTGCGCTCGAAACGCACGCCCCGATCGACGAGCGCCCAGCCCAGCAGCACCCCCAGCACGCCGAGCGAGCCGACATCGATCGAGGACCACACCGCGCGCAGCGGGGAGAGGAGGAACACCTTCTTGAACTGGATGTCCCAGCCCGACAGCCCCGCACCCGAGGATTCGGCGCGCCAGATCACCATCGGCACCACCGGCAGCAGCAGCGGCCAGCACGCGCCAAGGATGCGCCCCACCGCCGCCACGGGCCGGCGGCGCTCGGCGATCACCTCTTGGAGCATCGCGGAACCGCAAAGGAGGCCGAGGAACGCCCAGCCATAGGTGTGGCACACCCAGATCGCCGCGCCCACCGCTGCCAGCCACAGCTGCGCGGCGCCCCCGCGCCCGGCGCGTTGGAGGCGCCGCCACGCGACGAAGGCGAGCATCGCCAGCGCCATGCTCAGCGCATAGTTGATGAAGCCGTAGTTGAAGGGGTAGCCGTAAAGCAGCGGGATCGCGGCGAGCGCGAAGGGCGTGACGCGCCCGTGCATCTCGCGGCTGACCAGCACGAGGCCGAGCGCGCCCAATGCCTGGGCGAGGATCACCACCCAGCGCACCGATGCCTCGAGCCCCAGCAGCGGGTACAGCGCCTGCACCAGCAGATCGGCGCCGAGATTGCCGATCAGCTTCCACTCGTAGGAGAAATAGGGCTGGAGCTCCGGCCGCTCCGCGAGGCCGGTCTGCACCGCGTAGCGCCCGAGATGGCCGTAGAGATCGACCAGCGGCGGGAATTCGACCACCAGCAGCGGCGCGATCGCGGCGAGACAGACGAGCGCGATCACCGGCCAGCGGTCGAGCCAGCCGAATGCATGCGACGCGCCGGAAAACGGCGCGTGGGCGGAAGTGCTTCGGAGATTCATGAGGTGGCGGGCGACCTGAAGACGAAACGCTGCGAGAGGAGGAAGAAGATCAGGATATAGGCGGCGATGGCGGGCAACTGCGCCAGTGCGCTGCCCGTGCCGAGCACGGCTTGCGCGCCCAGCAGCACAGCAACGTTTACCCCGTAGGCGACAGCGAAGGCGGCAAGGAAGCGCGCGATCTCGGGCGCCGAGACCCCGCCCCTCACCCCGAAGACATAGCGGCGGTTGAGGGTGAAGGACATGATCAGCCCGACCGCATAGCCGGCCGCATTGGCGACCAGCCCGTCGAGCCCCGCCCACAGCCCGCCGAAGATCACCGCCCAGCCGACGGCCGAGTTGGCAAGACCGGTCAGCACGAAACGAACGAGGCGCCGCAGCATCGCGTCAACGCGCGACGAGCATGTATTGCGCGCCCAGCGGCAGCCAGCCGAGCCCCCGTTCGATCGGGCGCAGCGGGGCGGCGAAGGCCGGGAAGAACAGCGTCCAGCGCAAGCGCACATCCGTGAAGCCCGCTGCCCGGAAGCGGCGTCGCATCTCGGGCGCGCTGATCAGCACCGCGTTCCTGTCGAAGGGGCAGGTGGCGACCGCGTGGCGGGTGAGCGGGTTCCAGGGGTTGTGCTCGAACAGCACGAAGCGGCCTTGCGGCGAAAGGGTGCGGCGGATCTCGCCAAGAAGGCGGACGTGATCGCCTGCCGGGATGTGATGGAAGACACAGGCGGTGAACACGAGATCGAAGCTGCCAGCATCGAATGGTAGGGTCTGCCCGTCATAGGCGACCGTCTCGAGCGGCCGGATCGCGCGGCCGACGCAATGCGTGAGCGAGCGTGCCGAGACGTCGAGCGCGGTCAGCGCCGCATCAGGGAAGGCGCGCTGGAGGTGGGGCACGCAATTGCCCCGGCCGGCGCCGAAATCCATGATCCGCCGCGGCCGGATGCCGATCTCGGCCATCACCCGCGCGGCTTCCCTCGCCTTGTATTCGGCGAAGAAATCGGGGTCCTCCCCGCTCAGCTTCACCGAGGCCGCGTGCTGCGTGTCATATTCGTCGACATAGGCGTCGAATTCAGCCTGCGACACGGACGTCCTCGCGCAGTTCGGCCGCGATCGCCTCGCCCTCCCCCGCCGGGCGGGTCGCGATGCGCGCGGGATGGCGGCGCACCTCGGAGACGATGAACAGCGGGCGGCGCTTGGCTTCCATGTACATCCGGCCGAGATATTCGCCGAACACGCCGAGCACCAGCAGCTGGACGCTGCCCATGATCAGGATCAGCGCGGCAAGGCTCGCCCAGCCCTGCACCGTGCCGCCCTCCAGCCACACCCACAGGATGCCGACCAGCGAGACCAGCCCCGCCAGCCCGAACAGCATCCCGAGGTGCGAGGCGAAGCGCAGCGGCACGGTCGAGAAGCTCGTCACCGCGTCCACAGCCAGCGCCAGCATTTTCCTGAAGGGATAGTTGGTCACTCCGGCGAAGCGCGCGTCGCGCTCGTAGGGGAAGGCGATCTGGTTGAAGCCGACATAGCTGACGAGCCCGCGGATGAAGCGGAAGCGTTCGGGCATGGCGTTGAGCTGGTCGACCACCCGGCGCGTCATCAGCCGGAAATCGCCGGTGTCACGCGGGATCGCGGTGTCGACCATCCGGTCGAGCAGGCGGTAGAACAGCGCCGCCGTGCCGCGCTTGAAGGCGGTCTCGCCCTTGCGCTTGATGCGCTGGCCATAGACCACGTCATAGCCCTCGCGCACCCTTGCGAGCATCGGGCCGAGCAGCTCGGGCGGGTCCTGAAGGTCGGCGTCGAGCACAAAGACGAGCTCACCGCGCGCCTGGGTAAGCCCGGCGGTCAGCGCCAGCTGGTGCCCGTGGTTGCGAGACAGGTCGATCGCGACGATCCGCGGATCGCGTTCGGCGTGCTGGCAGATCTTCGCCCAGCTCCCGTCGCGCGAGCCGTCGTTGACGAGCAGCAGCTCGAAGCGGTCGGCGAAGATTTCCTCGGCCGCGGCGGTGACCCGCGCGACCAGGGCGTCGAGCCCGGCCTCCTCGTTGTAGACGGGGATGACCACGGACAGCTCGCAGGTTTCCGGAAAGGCGTGCTGTATCTGCAAGTTCCCGATCCTCCTGAAGCCTTTCCGGGTGCTAACGAGAAATGGTTAATCGCCGGTTACGGACGCCGCTCCGGCCCGGGGCCTCGCCAACGGCGGACGGGCACGCTGGCCTGCGGCCGACCGCGCCCGCGCGCCGCTATATCCGCCAAGCCCCGCGCATGGCAAGCACGCCGCCGCTCCCTATTGCAGGCGCGCGCGGAAGCGGATTGTGAAGCTCAGCTGGCTGGTGCCGGAGCTTGCGGCGCTCATCGTTCCGGTGGGCGCGATGCGGATGACGCGGACATTGGGATCGAAAGCGCCGCTCGGCGTGTAAGTGAAAGGGCCGGCGGTGCCTGCCACGCTGGAGAAGCGCACCATGGTGGCCGCATTGAAGGTGTTGAGGCCGCTCGAGGGCGAGCCATTGGTGAAGGTCACTGCGGTGCCGGTGGCGAAGGCCATCTCCGGCGGCATCGCGTCGAGGATCACGATCGAGCTCGAATCCACCGCGCTGTTCCCGGCGTTGCGGACGGTGATCGCATATTCGACGATCGCGCCGGGGATCAGCTTGGGATTGGTGGTGCCGTTGACCGGGTCGGAGATCACGGTGCTCGTCTTCTCGACCACCAGCGTGGCGGTGTTGCGGCGGGTGTTGGTGATGATGCAGCTGACCGAATCCCCCGGGCGCAGCACGATGGACCCGCCGACGGTGGTCGGCAGGGCCGTTGTCGAGCCGCTGGTCGCGTTGGTGCAGCCCAGCGTTGCGTTATAGTTGCCGAGCGCCGCGGTGCCGGCCGCCAACTCGTCGACCGTGTAGGCCTGGCCGCTCGCCACCTGGACGAGGCCGGTGTTGCCCGTACCGGTGGTGATCGTCCCGCCCGTTCCCGCAGTGGTCGAGGAGGCGACCACCGTGGTGCCGGTCATGATCCGTAGGGTGAACTGGTCGGTGCTGAAGCGCCGGCCGCCGCCGCCCAGCGCCTTGCGCACCCCGAGCCGCGGCGGGGCGCCGAGACTGAAGGTGCACACCAGCGCTTCGCCGAACTGGAGCTGGCCGATGTTGACGCTGGTCGTCGCGAGGTTGTTCGGCAGGCCGCTGCGGGTCGCACCGGCGGTGTTCACGCAGGTAAGGCTCGAGGCATAGGCGCCGAGCGCGGCGGCACCCCCCGGGGCCATCGCCACCCGCAGTGTCAGCGGCAGCCCGGCCGACATGGTGAGCGGCGCGATCGTGAAGGGGCCGCCCGCCGAGCCGCTGGTGGTCCCGCCGACGATCGCCGTGCCGGTGCCGGTCGAGGCGATCTGGTAGGCGAACTGGTCGGTGCTGTTGAGCCGGGTCCCGAGGACCTGGGCCTGAAGCTGGATCGAGGCGAAGCGCACCGCGAACATCACCCCCTGGAGGCCTCCCGCCTGGGTCTCGACGGTCACGGTGGTCGGGCTGTTGCTGCCGATGATATGGGCGCCGACCGTGCCCGAGGCCCCGGTGACGGTGACGTTGCCGGTGCCGATCCCGGCGATCGCGGGCATGGCCGATCCGCTGATCGGCGGCACCGCGTCGAGCAGCTGCCAGGCCCCGCCGTTGGTGGAGACGCGCAGCGCCTCGCCGTCGTTGGAGGATTCGCCGTCGGCCACCACGAAGGAATAGATGCTCGCGCCGCCGCCCACGGGCGGGGTGACGGTGATGTTCGACAGCGTCATCGTGCGGGTGCCGGCGCTGGCAGTGTAGAGCACCGGGCGGCCCGGAATGCCGATGAAGGCCGAGTTCCCGACCGCCGCGCCGGACCAAGAGGGCGCGGTCGCCGCGGTGTAGGCGGCGGAGGTGCCGGACACGCGCAGGTTGAAGGTCAGGGTCGAACCGTCTGGCAGGGTGAAGCTCATGTTCTGCCCTGCGGCGGTGCGCGCGGTCGCATCGTTGTAACTGGTGAGGTTGAGCCAGCAATAGGTCTGCCAACTGGCCGGCGCCGTGCCCTGGGTCGTCGCCTGCCCGCAATTCTGCGCCTGCGCGGCCGGGCTCCACGCCAGCGCGCCGATCAGCAGCACCGCCGCCACCAGCCTGCGCAGCGCTTTCCAGCCCCCGACCATGCCGCTGGCATAGGAAAACGTGGTAAACAAACCGTTAGCGTATCGGGACAGGGTAAGCCTCCGCATCCTCAGCGCCCAAGCCCGAGAAAGCCGAAGGTGTCGGCATCGAAGGCGAGCCGCACCGCTGCGAAAACGCCCTTGTCGGTGTTGCGCGCGGCGCTGAAATCGCCATCGCGGAAGCCCTCGATGTTGTAGCCCACTGTCACCAGCATTCCCCTGACCGGCACCATGCCGAGGGTGGGCCCGTAGGCGAAGCTGGTCACCTCGTCGGTGAGGTTGCTGCGCACCGTTGCGCTCGCGCCGATCTCGAGGCGCTCGCCGATCCCGATCCGCCCGTCGGCCCCGACCAGCACCGAGGTTCCGGAGAACTCGGTGCCCTCGAACTGGTCGAAATTGTGCCGCGCGCCGATGAACAGCGCGACTTCGTGGCGGCGAACCTCGGCCCCGTTCACCTGCCCGCGCGGCGAGAAGTTGGTCGAAAGGCTCGCCACCAGCCGCCGCGAGGTCGCATCGCCGTCGACCACCAGCGCGGTGCGCCCCGCCCCGCCCGCACCGCCGATCTCGCCCGCGACCGCGTTCGTCACCTTGTCGCTCCGGAACTCGAGCCGCCCGAGCATGGCGAGGGGCGAGCCGTCGGGGCGGTGGGCGAAGGCGATGCTGGCGTCGAGGATCTCGGCCTTCGCGCCCCCCGCCGCCTCGGACAGCGTCCAGGTCGCGCCCGAGCCGACCAGGCTCCCCTCGCCGAGCTGGCGGATCGCGCCGAAGAGCGCGCCCTTGCGGTCCGCGCTCTCGCCGTCGCGGATCTCGCCGCGCGCGGTGAGGCTCCAGCGATCCTTGCGCCAGGCCGCGCCGAAGGTGGCGGCGGTGAAATCCTCGAACAGCAGCCCGCCGGTCAGTTGCCCGCCGCTCGCCGGGGGCTGGGCGGGGTTGATGACACCGCCCGCACCGGGGCTGCCGCCGAGGGTGCGGCTGCCGTCGAGCGTTGCGTCGATGGTCAGCGTCGGGCTCACCTGGAGGCTCTGCGACAGGCCGAAGGCGGCGAAGCTGCGGGTGCCGCTTTCGCCGATGCTCTCCTGGCCGAGCGAAGTCACCATCTGCCCGCCCTGCCACGGTGCGACCTCGATCCCGCCTCTCAGTTGGCGCGCATTGATAGTCTTGCCGTCCGACACTTCGTAGGTGCCCACCAGCCGCACGTCTTGCGTGACCGCATAGCGCAGCCCGAGCCGGTGACGCGCCGGCAGGTCGAGGCTCTCGGCCTGCCCCAGCGCGATGGCGGTGCCGGCGGAAAGCTCGAGCGTGTTGTCGAACAGGCGCCGGGTGGCGCCCGCCTCGAGCACGGTCGAGGCGGCGTCGCCGCCGTCGGCCAGCCGGTCGTTGAAATGGGCAAGGCCGAGCCGCAGGTCGGTCTGCTGGCGGGTCAGCACGAACTGGCCCTGCGCGGCGCGGCGGCGGGCGGGGTCGATCAGGCTCTCGTCCTGCCACAGGCTGCCGACGAAGCTCAGCTGCTGGCTCAGCAGCACCCGCCCGTCCACCCCGAGCTTGCGGCGACCGCGCTCGGCGGCGTTCTGCTGGCCGATGCCGTAATCGGCGTCGATCTGGCGGGCATAGGCGAGGAGATCAAGGCTGCCGGTCTGGTGCTGCGCCTCGGCCAGCCAGCCGGTCGCGGCCTTGCCCTCGCGGCGGCTCACCCCGATTTCGGCGCGCAGCTCGGTGTCCTCTCCGATCCGGGCGAGCAGGTCCACCGCTCCGATGTCGGTGCGCTGGGCCGTGCCGTTCGCACCTTCGAGGCCCGCGTCGCTGATCGCGCTCGCCCCGATCCGGATCGCGCCGTCGGCGCTGGTCCAGTCGGCGCGCACCCCGGCGTTCCACTCTGCCGGCCCCGCGCCATCGCTCTCGAACTCGATGACGATGAACTGCGGATTGAGGTTCTCGTCACGGCTCAGCACGGGCGCGGCGAAGCTGATCGTGCCCGAGAGGAGGTCGATGTCGTAATCGGTGAAGCGGGTGAGCGGGCGGGCGGAGACGATCAGCTCGGGCCGGAAGCGGTCGCGCACCTCGATCGTCACCCGTTCGGAATTGGCGAGGATGCGGCGGCTGGCGAGGCTGTAGGGCCCGGAGATGCCCTGACCCTGGATTTCCTGGCGCTGGAAGCGACTGGCGAGCTCGGCGGCGAAGCCCTGCGCCTTGACCGCACCGAAGCGCGCCTCGGCCTTCACGCCGGTCGCGGTGCGGTTGTAGCTGGCGAGCCGGGTCTGGTTGAAGGCGGTCTGGAAGTCGCCGTAGAGCGCGTAGAAGGTCGCCGTCTCGATGCGCACGTAGAGCTTTTCGCGGCTCGCCGCGTCGAACTGGCGCGCCGAGGCGTCGCCGAAAACGGTGTAATAGGCCTGCGGATCGATCGCGCCGAGCACCCTCTGGTCCTCGCGCTGCTTGGCGCTGTCATAGGCGAGCGTCAGCAGGTATTTGCCCAGCACCCGGCCCTTGGCGTAGAGCGCGACGCGCGCGTCCTCGCCCAAATCGCTGTCGAACTGGCCGGCGCGCTCCATGTTGTCGGCGACCGAGCGCGCGCCCAGCGTGCCCTCGGCAAGTCCGACGATGGTCCAGTCGATGTCGCCCGGCTCGATCCACGCCTCGAGCTCCTGGCGGCGGGTGATCTCGCCGTCGTCGAAGGCGAAGGCGAGCCGGAGCGAGCCGCTCACCATGGTGGGGGCGAGTGCGATCCGGGCGATGCCTTCGGTGCCCTCGACCAACCAGCGCGCGGCAACCGGCGCGGTGCCGGTGAGTTGATCGAGCTGCTGGCGGTCGATCTGCTCGGCGCTCTGATAGGGGGCATTGAGGGTGAAGTTGCCCGACAGGCCTTCGCGCAAGGGTCGGCCGTTGCGGTCGAGCACGCGGATCGCCACCACCGGGCGGGTGCGGCCGTCGGCCACGAGGTTGGAGAGTTGCGGCAGGAACTCGACCTTGGCCGGCGCGCGGGTGAAGAACACCTCGCGGGTGAAGCTCTTCGTCACCTCGCCGAAGCTGTTGACGATGCGCGCCTCGAGGATGGTGCGCTCGTTCACCAGCGGCACTCCGCGCCACAGGCTGACGGCGAACTTGCCGCGTTCGGGGTTCTGGGTGCCGTCGAAGGCGAGCGGATCGACCGGTTTGCCATCGACAAGGAGCTGGACGCTCTGCCCGCGGCGGTGGCGGATCGCGACGCGGATCGCGGGCGCGCGCGGGTTGGCATCTGCGGCGGGGGCGAGAAAGCCGTCGTCCCCGTCGCCCAATGCGAGGAAATCGCCGGGGGGCGGGTTGGGCTGACCGGTGCCGGTGGGCGCGGGCTTGCCCTTGCCGGCATCCGCGGCAGCGGCGGTCTCGGCCTTGGGCGCAGGCGCGGGGGCGGGGGCGGGGGCGGGGGCGGGGGCGGGGGCGGTCGGGGCCAGAGCCGGAGCCGGGGCCTCGGGCACCAACGCATGGAAATCGGCGACCACCAGGCTCCCGCCCTGCCCGATCGCGAAGCGCGAGAAGGCGCTGCCGGCGTTGCGGGTCGAGCGCGAGCAATCGACCATCCGCGCGCCCTCGGGCAGGGTCATCCGCGCGACCTGCACCACATGGGTGCCGGGGACGACGCCCTCGAAGTGGTAGCGCCCGTCGGCGTCGGTGATCGCGAAGCTGCCGTCCTCGAGCATCACCCGCACCCCGCCGAGGCCGCGGCGGCGCGCCTTCTCGAGGGTGCAGGCGCCCGCGGTCACCCGCCCAATGATGGTCATCCGGTCGGCGATCCCGTCGCGCACCAGGTCGACCGCCGCGCTCGCGCGGGTCTGGCGACCGAGCGAATCGCGCGCGGTGGCCTCGTTGAGCGCCCGCCCCGGCCGCGCATCGGGGCGCACGGTCATGGCGTAGGTGACGCGGGCGCCGGCCCCTGCGGCAAGATCGCCCAGCGCGATCGTCAGCACCCGCCCGTCGGGGGTGACGCTCACCGCTTGCGGCGCGGGCACCCCGTTGATGCGCACGGTGTCGCGGCGCAGCCGCAGCCAGCGCGAGGGCGTGTCGGTCACCGTCACCGCGCGCTTGGCCCGCGCGGGATCGGGGTTGGTGACGAGGATCGTGTAGAACACCGCATCGCCCGGCGCAGCATTCGTGCGCGACGCGGTCTTGGTCATGGTGAGTTCGACGCTCGGGCGGTCGATCGGGATGTCGGCCTCGAAAGGCACCGGCGTGTCGAGGATGAAGGCATCGCCGAAGGAGCCTTCGCGGATCACGTAGGGCCGCCCGTCGGGCCGGGTGAGGCGCGCCACGGCGTCGCGCTGGGCGATCGAGGGCGCGGTGTAGGGCTCGGGCGGCTCGACCCGGAAGCGGAAGGTGCCCTGGGCAGTCAGTGGAAACCAGAACTCGCCGACGCCGAGCGGCACGCTGCGGCCCGCCCCGTCGATGACGGTCTGGCCGGTCGTGACGGTGGAGGGCCAGGCGGTGACGCCGTCCTCGGCGAAAACCGTGGCGGGGTTCCCGGTGAGTGCATCGACGAGGGTGATGCGCACCCCGTCGACCGGCTCGCCGGTCTCGCTGTCGAACACCACGCCGAAGGGGTCGACCAGCACGGTGATGGTGGCGGAGATCAGGATCGCCTCGCCCCCCGGGCGCATTGCGGCGAGGGTGATCTGCGAATCCACGCCAACATTGATGCGGCAGTCGTTCTGCACCGGCGCGAGCGGAAAGCGCCGGGTATCGATCATCCCGGCGAAGACGCCGCTGTCGGGAGCGGTCTCGAAGACCGTCATCGCCTCGCGCTCGCCCTGGGCGGTGGTAAGCACGACCGATAGGCTGTCGATCGCCCCGGGGTCGCGGTTGGCCGTGGAGGCGGTGACCTCGAAGAACAGCGGTTCGCCGCCGCGCAGTTCGTCGGTGGGCCGGACCGTGGCGGTGGCCGTCACCGGTGCGCTTGCAGCGATGTTGGGGGTCGCGCCCGCCTGGGGGCTGGACATGGTGCGGCTGTCCTGGACCGGCGAGGGATCGCTCCCGCAGCGCGGCGGGCGATAGACCAGCTCGGTTCTGGTGCTCGCCACCTGGCGGAACACCCTGATTTCGGGGGGAAGGTGGCTCACGTCGAAGCGCACCGGGTTGCTCTCGATCCGCTGCCGCGCGGCGCCATCATCCCACACGGCTTCGGCGATGTTGGTGATGCTGCGCAGCACGCCCTCGCCACCGGCCTCGGCGCGTACCCCTTCCTGCGGCACGACGAATGGCAGCAACACCGCAAGGAGTGCCGCCGCCACGCGCCGCAAGGAAGGGGTAACACGCAAGACCTAGTTCCGGTTCAGGATCAATTGATCTCGACCCGGAAGTAGAGCGAGCGGGTCTGGCCCGCCGCGACGTCGCTGAGATCGCCCAGCACCTGGTCTTCCCCGTTGGGGCCCGTGCCGGTGCTGAACGAACCGCCCGGCGTGCCGCTCGCGCAGCTGGCGTTGCCGTTGACATAGACGCCAAAGGCGCTGTCGAAGGTCACGTCGAAGGGCAGGTCGTCGGTCACGTCGACATCGGTCGCGGTCGCCGCGCCGGCGGCGTTCGCCACGGTGATGCAGTATTCGACCGTGGCGCCCGGGATCGCCTTGGGATTGGTGGTGCCGTTGACCGGGTCGCTGACGACGCGGCTCGACTTGTTGACGGTCACGACCGCGCCCTCGACCGTGTAGGTGCCGGAGTCGGAGAAGGCCCCGTCGCGCAAGCCGTCGGTGTCGCCCTGGCCGTCGAACAGCACGGTGTCGATGCCGCTGGTGTTGGCGCCGGTGCTCGCCACCAGTTCGGCGCCCAGTGCTGCGACGCCGCCGGCGGCATGGGCGTTGGCGGTGAGGGTCACGTCGAACGCGTCGTCATTGACCGCGTTGAGGCCGATGTCGGCGATCACGAACACGCGAACCGTGGCGTCCTCGGCGACTTCGTCGAGATAGGTGACCAGCGTGTCGCCCGCATCGAAGACGTTGTCGCCGTCGTCGCGATAAACCTGGAAGTTGGCGATGTTGGCCGCGGTCCCGTTCCGCAGGGCGGCGCCAAGGGCGAGGTCGACGGTGCTGTTCGACAGGTTGGTGACGTCGAAGGCGATCACCGCGTTCTGCTGGCCGGGCGAGACCGAGGTGGCCGGGCCGACCCAGCTGACGGTGACATTGACGCGCTGGTCGACGGTGAAGCTGTCGCTCGCCGTCTCCGCGTTCTGGGTGACGCCCCCGACGTTGTAGCTGACGGTGACGTTGTTGGTGATGGTCGAGCCTGCGTTGGTCCCTTCGGCCAATGCAGGGGCGCTGGTCATCGCGACGAGCGCAAACGCGCTCACCGCACCCAGCAACTGCTTGGTGGTCTTCATGTTCCTGGTCCTGAGTGTGTGCCCCGCGTCAAGAATGCCGCCCGCAGGACGTGGCGGTTATCTCCCGCCGGTCAGCGGATGATGGCTGGATAGGTGAGCCGCCCCGAGGCGCCGGGTGCGATGCTCGCCAGCACCCAGCGGACGTGGGTCACGTCGGCATGGGTGGCGGGACGGGTGGTCCCGTCGGGATTCGCGACAGTCAGCGCGGCGAGCGCGCCGAAGCTCTTGCCCCCGTCGACCGACACCTCGAGCGCCGGATCGGCGTCGGGCGCGAGGCGGACGGCGGCGGGCAGGGGATTGGTGACGGTGAAATTGGTCACCGCCTCGGTGCCCTTGTTGGCGTAGTCGGTGCCGAACACCAGCCGGTCGCCCGGGACGATGGTGGCCGGCTCGACCAGTTCGGTGCGCTCCGTGCCATCGGCATCGGTGACGACCTTGACCCTCTTGACGTCGCCGGTCAGCGCGATCGGGGTCGCCCCATCCTGCGCGGCAAGCGGCGCGGCGGGAAGCGCCAGCGCACCGGCGGCAGCGGCGAGAGCGAGCATCAGCTTGTTGATCGAGTTCATGATTTTTGCCCCAACTGGATTGTTCTTGTTTGATGTCTTGCCGGCGTGCCGGCGTTATTTGTCGATGGTGACGTTGAAGGTGACCGTCCGGGTCGCGCCGGCGGCGACGTTCCCGAGCCTGACCGCGATGCCGCCCGCGTCGGAGGCCGCCCCCGCATCGCCGTCGGCGCCGTCGCTCAGGCCCGCCCCGTCGAGCGCGAGCGTGCCGGGCGCATAGGTGGTCCCGTCCGGAATGGCATCGGTGATGAGGAGGTTGTCGATCGACCCACTGCCGGTGACCCGCGCCTCGATGGCGAAGGTCGCGACGCTCCCGGGCACGGCGCTGATCCCGCCGAAGGGATCGGCGAGCTTCACCGACTTGACCAGCGCGACGTCGATCACCGAATTGACCAACGATCCGCGCGCCGTGGCGAGCGCCCCGGTGGTGCCGACGATGGCATGGCCGCCGTCCACCCCCGCACCCGCGAAGGCGGTGCCCGGGGTCCCGTTCCCCGTCACGGCCTCGGCGGTGAGCGCGATGGCGGTGTCCTCGGCATCCGTGACCCCATCGGGCACGGAGACCAGCACGAACAGGGTCAGCCGCGCGTCGGGCGCGAGGAGCGGCGTCGTCTGCGGCGCGGCGAGGATCTCGTCGACGCCCTCGTCATAAAGACCGTTGCCGTTGCTGTCCCGGGCGATGGAGCGCAAGGCCGTGTCGAAATCATTGCCCGCGACCGACATGTTGGCGGTAAGGCGGAAGGCCTCGGGGCCGTTGCCCTGGTTGGTCAGCTCGAAAGTCAGCACCGCATCGCCCGGCCGCGAGGGGATCGGGCCGGGGTCGAGCGACGTCAGCGTCACATCGAGCAGCTCGTCGACCTTCACGGTCACGGTGTTCGAGTTGATGGTGCGCGCGGTGCCGCCCTCCTCGTAGCTGGCGACGGCGGTGTTCTCGATCAGCGTCCCGGCGGTGACGCCGCCGGCGAAAGCGGCGGACGGTGCAAGAACCCCTGCAAGAAGCGCCGATCCGCAGATCGTGGATAAGGAAAGACGAAGGCGGGTCTGGGTGTTCATGACCCGAGGAACTACGGTGTGATGGTTAGAATTTGGTTAGCCATGCCGACCGACGGCTGTCGCCTATTAGCTAACCGAAGGCGTTTGAATGGTGGTGAGATGGCCTCGATGGCGCGTGCAGGGATGCAACCTTCTTTCTATCTAAATTGCTGTTTTCGTGTAGTCTTTTGGAAGGGGCCAATGCGCCCGCGCGCGCGGCTCCGGGCCACCCGCAGGATCACGGCCAGCCCGAAAACGATTGCAAAAAAGATTGCCGCTAACGGCCCAGAGGCCCCGCACTACTACCGTAGTCGGCGGATCGGCGCTGTGTTGCGGCGCCCCTAGACGCCCGCGCGAGCGAGCCTCGCGCGCGCCTCGGTCTCGCCGATCAGCGGGAGCAGTTCGCCCATGTCGGGGCCGTGGTCCATGCCGGTAAGCGCCTGCCGCAGCGGCAGGAACAGCCCTTTGCCCTTGCGCCCGGTCGCCTCCTTGAGCGCCGCCGTCAGCGCGCCCCAGGGATCATCGCCCCACACCAGCGCCTCAGCCGCCTGCGCGAGATAGGCGCGGTCCTCGTCCGAAAATTCGCGGCCCTCAATCGGCCCAGTCACCAGCCGCCACCATTCGGCGGCCTCGTGCACATGGGCAAGGTTGGGCTGCACCGCATGCCAGCCGGCGGCGTCCATGCCCTCAGGCAGGCGCGCCTTCACCGCCTCATAGGGCATTTGGTGGACGATAGCCGCGTTGAGGCGTTCGAGATCGGCCTCGTCGAACTTCGCCGGCGCCCGCCCGAAGGTGCCGAGGTCGAACCCGGCGGTCAGCGCCGCGCGGTCGGCAATCGGCTCGATCGGCTGCGATGTGCCGAGCCGAGCCAGCAGGGCGATGATCGCTTCTGGCTCGATCCCCTGTTCGCGAAAGGCATCGCAACCGAGCGATCCGAGGCGCTTCGACAGCTTGCCCTCCTTGCCCAACAGCAATGCTTCATGGGCGAAGGCGGGGAGCGGTTTTGCTGCACTGAAATTCGCAGCATAAAGTGCGGTAAATATCTGAATCTGAACGGCAGTATTCGACACGTGGTCCTCACCGCGCAGAACCTGAGTCACCCCCATGTCGATATCGTCGATGGCGCTGGGCATCATGTAAAGCCATGAGCCATCGGCGCGGCGGATGACGGGGTCGGAGAGCTGGCTGGCGGCGAATTTCTGCGCGCCCCGGATGCCGTCGTCCCATGCGATCGGCTCGTCATGATCGAGCAGGAAGCGCCAGTGCGGCTGGGTGCCCTCGGCTTCCCTGGCGGCGCGCTCGGCCTCGGTCAGTTTCAGCGCCGCGCGGTCATAGATCGGGGGCAACCCGCGCCCCAGAGCGATCTTGCGCTTGATCTCGAGCTCCTGCGCGCTCTCGTAGCAGGGATAGATGCGGCCGGCATCGCGCAGCGCCGCGAAGGCCGCCTCGTAGCGGTCGAGCCGCGCCGACTGGCGCTCCTCGCGGTCCCAGCCAAGGCCCAGCCAGTCGAGATCCGCGCGGATCGCCTCGACATAATCCTCGCGGCTGCGCTCGGCATCTGTGTCATCGATGCGCAGGATGAAGGCGCCGTCCGCCTGCCGGGCGAGCATCCAGTTGTGGAGCGCGGTGCGGATGTTGCCGACATGCAGCCGGCCGGTGGGCGAAGGGGCAAAGCGGGTCGTGGTCATGGGACGCGCGGTAGAGCGCGCGCCGCCCGCCCGCAAGCGATCACCCGCGATCGGCTAGAGCGCGCGGATCTCCGCTGAGGCGAGCGCGAGCGCCCCCTCCCACAAGCGGTGGGCCCGATCGGCGCGGACCAGCCCGTCGAGCGCCGCCTCGAAGCCGCGCCGGTCCGCCGCCGCCGCAGCATCGACGAAGGCGCCGATGGTCGCCTCGTCATGGCTCATGAGACGGCAACAGAAGCGCGAGACGCAGATATTCTCGGGCCAGCTTGCGGCGATCGTCTGGGTGAGGATCAGCGCCTTGGCCGCGATCTCGACGCTGCCGAGCCTCGCGGCGAGTTCGGGCACCGGATCGCGCCCGAGCCGCTCGTGCAGCGCGATGAGGCGCAGGGCATGGATGAAGCGGCCCGCGATCGGCCCGAGCTGTTCGATGCGCGGGGGTGCAGCAAGCGCGGCGATGATGGTCCGGGTGGCGGCGGTGGGGGTACGGTTGTCGGGCATCAAACCTCGCAAGGGGGCGGACGGGAGCAGCATCCGCACCATAATTAATTGCGAGTGACTTGCAATAGCGTTTCTCGATACTGGGTAAAGAAAACACCTCCGGAAGGCGACTCCCGGAGGTGTTTCATCAACTAACCCGGCAGGAGCTTACGCCTCGCCGTCGTCCTCGACATCCCCTGCGGGGGCCGAAGCCGCCATGGCGGCCATCGCGGCCTTCATGCGCTCTTCAGAGCCGATCGCGTCCGCTTGCGGCTCGACCTCGCGCTGGCCCGAGGCGGCGAGCGCCTCCTGCTGGCGCTTCCACGCGGCCTTGAGCGCGGCATCGCGGCTGTTGGCAGTGACGCGCAGGCGGTTCATGCCCGCACCGGTCCCGGCGGGGATAAGGCGGCCGACGATCACGTTCTCCTTGAGGCCGATCAGCGTGTCCTTCTTCCCTTCGACCGCCGCCTGCGTGAGCACGCGGGTGGTCTCCTGGAAGGAAGCCGCCGAGATGAACGAGCGGGTCTGGAGGCTCGCCTTGGTGATGCCGAGCAGCACCGGCTTGCCTTCCGCAGGCTGCTTGCCCTTGCCGCTCTGCGCCAGCTTGGCGTTGATCTCGAGCATCTCGGCAAGATCGACCTGTTCGCCCGGCAGCAGGGTGGTGTCCCCGCCGTCGGTGATCTCGACCTTCTGCAGCATCTGGCGAACGATCACCTCGATGTGCTTGTCGTTGATCTTCACGCCCTGCAAGCGGTAGACTTCCTGGATCTCGTTGACGAGATATTCGGCCAGCGCCTCGACGCCCAGCACCTCGAGGATGTCGTGCGGGTTGGGCGAGCCAGAAATCAGGGTGTCCCCCTTCTTCACGTAGTCGCCTTCCTGCACGTCGATCACCTTGGTCTTGGGGATCAGGTACTCGACGGGTTCGCCCTCTTCGGGGATGATCGCGATCTTGCGCTTTGCCTTGTACTCGCGGACGAACTCGATCCGGCCGGAGATCTTGGCGATGACCGAGACGTCCTTGGGCATGCGCGCCTCGAACAGCTCGGCCACGCGCGGCAGACCCCCGGTGATGTCGCGGGTCTTGGCGGCTTCGCGGCTCGCACGGGCGAGAATGTCGCCCGCTTGCACCGTGTCGCCATCCGCAACCGACAGCGTCGTGCCCGGGGCGAGCATGTAGCGCGCCGCCTCGGTCTCACCGGTGCCTTCGGCCAGAAGGGTGAGGCGCGGACGCAGGTCCTCCTTCTTCTTGCGACCCGTCGCGCGGTTCTCGGTCACCACGCGCTGAGCGATGCCGGTGGCATCGTCGACCTGCTCCTCGAGCGTGACGCCCTCGGCCAGATCCTGATACTTCACCACGCCCGATTGCTCGGTGATGATCGGCAGGGTGAAGGGGTCCCACTCGGCGAGACGATCGCCGACCTTCACATGGTCGCCGTCCTTGAACTTGAGCACGGTCCCATAAGGCACCTTGTGCATCTCGCGCTCTCGCCCTTCGGCGTCGATCACCGCCAGTTCGCCGTTGCGGGCGAGGCTGAGGATGCGGCCCTGCTTGTCCGTGATGGTCGGCATGTCGCGGTACTCGACGCGGCCTTCCGAGATTGCCTCGAGGTGCGAGGTCTCGTTGAGCTGCGCCGCGCCGCCGATGTGGAAGGTCCGCATCGTCAGCTGGGTGCCGGGCTCACCGATCGATTGCGCCGCGATGACGCCGACCGCTTCGCCGATGTTCACCGGCGTCCCGCGGGCGAGGTCACGTCCGTAACAGGTCGCGCAGACGCCCTGTTCCGCTTCGCAGATCAGCGGCGAGCGGATCTTGGCCGACTGCACTTCCGCCGCCTCGATCGCCTTGACCATCGCCTCGTCGAGCAGGGTGCCCGCCGGAACGATGACCTCGCCGGTCGCCGCGTTGACGATGTCTTCGGCCACGGTGCGGCCGAGGATGCGCTCACCGAGCGAGGCGATCACGCTGCCGCCCTGCACAATGGCGCGCATTTCGAGCGCGTTCTGCGTGCCGCAATCCTCCTCGACGATGACGCAGTCCTGCGACACGTCGACCAGACGGCGGGTCAGGTAACCCGAGTTCGCGGTCTTCAGCGCAGTATCCGCGAGGCCCTTGCGCGCCCCGTGGGTCGAGTTGAAGTATTCAAGAACGGTCAGACCTTCCTTGAAGTTCGAAATGATCGGGGTCTCGATGATCTCGCCCGACGGCTTGGCCATCAGGCCGCGCATGCCCGCAAGCTGCTTCATCTGCGCGGGGCTGCCACGCGCCCCGGAGTGACTCATCATGTAGATCGAGTTGATCTGGGCTTCCTTGCCCGTCTCGGGATCGATCGGCTGCGCTTTGATCTCGGCCATCATCGCGTCGGCGACCATGTCGCCGCACTTCGACCAGGCGTCGATCACCTTGTTGTACTTTTCCTGCTGGGTGATCAGACCGTCCTGGTACTGCTGCTCGTAACCGGCCACCAGTTCCTTGGTTTCCTCGACCAGCTTTTCCTTGGCGTCGGGGATGATCATGTCATCCTTGCCGAAGGAAATGCCCGCCTTGAACGCGTGACGGAAGCCCAGCGCCATGATGGCGTCGGCGAACAGCACCGTGTCCTTCTGGCCGGTGTGACGATACACCTGGTCGATCACGTCGCCGATCTCACGCTTGGTGAGCAGGCGGTTGATGATGTCGAAGGGCACCTTGTGGTTCTTCGGCAGACATTCGCCGATCAGCATGCGGCCGGGGGTCGTGACGAAGCGCTTCATCGACACCACGCCGTTCTCGTCGGCCTGCGGAACGCGGGCGAGGATTCGGGTGTGGAGCGTGACCGCCTTGGTTTCGAGCGCCTGGTGCACTTCGGCCATGTCGCTGAAGCGCGGCAGCTTCTCGATCTTGGTGCCGTCGGCTTCCTCGATGTACTCGGGGTGCTTCTCCTGCCGCTCCATCGAGAGGTAGTAGATCCCCAGCACCATGTCCTGCGAGGGCACGATGATCGGCTTGCCGTTGGCGGGCGAGAGGATGTTGTTGGTCGACATCATCAGCACGCGCGCTTCGAGCTGGGCTTCGAGGCTGAGGGGCACGTGGACCGCCATCTGGTCACCGTCGAAGTCGGCGTTGAAGGCCGAGCAGACCAGCGGGTGAAGCTGGATCGCCTTGCCTTCGATCAGCACGGGTTCGAACGCCTGGATGCCCAGACGGTGCAGCGTCGGTGCGCGGTTCAGCAGAACCGGGTGCTCGCGGATCACCTCGTCGAGGATGTCCCAGACTTCCTTGCGCTCCTTCTCGACCCACTTCTTGGCCTGCTTGAGGGTCATCGACAGACCCTTGGCGTCCAGACGGGCATAGATGAACGGCTTGAACAGTTCGAGCGCCATCTTCTTGGGCAGGCCGCACTGGTGCAGCTTGAGCTCGGGACCGGTCACGATCACCGAACGGCCCGAATAGTCGACGCGCTTGCCGAGCAGGTTCTGCCGGAAGCGGCCCTGCTTGCCCTTGAGCATGTCGCTGAGCGACTTCAGCGGACGCTTGTTGGCACCGGTGATGACACGGCCGCGGCGGCCGTTATCGAACAGCGCGTCGACCGCTTCCTGCAACATGCGCTTCTCGTTGCGGACGATGATGTCCGGCGCGCGCAGCTCGATCAGGCGCTTCAACCGGTTGTTGCGGTTGATCACGCGGCGGTAGAGATCGTTGAGGTCCGAGGTCGCGAAGCGGCCCCCGTCGAGCGGCACCAGCGGGCGCAGTTCGGGCGGGATGACCGGGATCACTTCGAGGATCATCCATTCCGGGCGGTTGCCGGATTCGATGAAGCTCTCGACGACCTTGAGGCGCTTGATGATCTTCTTGGGCTTGAGCGCCGACTTGGTGGTGGCGAGCTCGTCCATCAGCGCATCGCGCTCGGCCTCGAGGTCCAATTGCATCAGCATGGTGCGCACGGCCTCGGCGCCGATGTCGGCGGTGAAGGCGTCTTCGCCGTACTCGTCCTGCGCCTCGAGGAGTTCATCCTCGGTCAGCAGCTGGTACTTCTCGAGCGGGGTGAGGCCCGGCTCGGTGACGATGTAGCTTTCGAAGTAGAGCACGCGCTCGAGCTGCTTCAGCTGCATGTCGAGCAGCAGGCCGATGCGCGAGGGCAGCGACTTCAGGAACCAGATGTGCGCAACCGGCGCGGCCAGTTCGATGTGGCCCATACGCTCGCGGCGGACCTTGGTCACCGTCACTTCGACGCCGCACTTTTCGCAGACGACGCCCTTGTACTTCATGCGCTTGTACTTGCCGCACAGGCACTCGTAATCCTTCACGGGACCGAAGATGCGCGCGCAGAACAGCCCGTCACGCTCCGGCTTGAAGGTGCGGTAATTGATCGTCTCGGGCTTCTTGATCTCGCCATAGGACCACGAGCGGATGCGCTCCGGCGAGGCGATGCCGATCTGGATCTGGTCGAAGGTTTCGGGCTTCGCCAGCTGGTTGGTGAATTTGGTCAGGTCGTTCATGACTGTGTTCCCTTAGGGGGATGAAACTCGAAGGCGGGGTGGCGGGGGCCCGTCATCGGGCCCCGCGCCTCATTCCGCTGCAATCGCGCTGTAGTCGGTCTGGTCGGCGTCATCCTCGTCGAGGATCGACTTCAACTCGACGTTCAGACCCAGCGAGCGCATTTCCTTGACGAGCACGTTGAAGCTCTCGGGAATGCCGGCCTCGAAGGTGTCGTCGCCCTTGACGATCGCTTCATAGACCTTGGTGCGGCCGATCACGTCGTCCGACTTCACCGTCAGCATTTCCTGCAAGGTGTAGGCGGCACCGTAAGCCTGCAAGGCCCAGACCTCCATTTCGCCGAAACGCTGGCCGCCGAACTGCGCCTTGCCGCCAAGCGGCTGCTGGGTGACGAGCGAGTAGGGCCCGATCGAACGCGCGTGGATCTTGTCGTCGACAAGGTGGTGGAGCTTCAGCATGTAGATGATGCCCACGGTCACCTTGCGGTCGAACGCCTCGCCGGTGCGGCCGTCATAGAGGACCGACTGGCCCGAGGAATCGATCCCGGCCTTCACCAGCATGTCCGACACGTCTGGCTCGCGCGCGCCGTCGAACACCGGGGTCCCCATCGGCACGCCGGCCGAGAGGTTGCCCGCCAGTTCGACGATATCCGCGGTCGAGCGGCTTTCGAGGTCCTCGACATACTGCTCGCCGTAGATGTCCTTGAGCCGCTCCAGCACCGCCGCGGGCGGAGCCGCATTGGCATAGTCCTCGGCAGCGTTCGGATTGGCGGCGCGCCATTCGTCGAGCTTCGCCTTGATCTCGTGCCCGAGAGCGCGGGCGGCGAAGCCCAGGTGCGTCTCGAAGATCTGCCCGACGTTCATGCGCGAGGGCACACCCAGCGGGTTGAGCACGAGGTCGACCGGGGTCCCGTCCTCGAGGAACGGCATGTCCTCGATCGGCAGGATGCGGCTGATGACCCCCTTGTTCCCGTGACGGCCGGCCATCTTGTCGCCCGGCTGCAGCTTGCGCTTCACCGCGACGAAGACCTTGACCATCTTCAGCACGCCCGGGGCGAGTTCGTCACCACGCTCGAGCTTCTCCTTGCGGTCGTGGAACTTGGCATCGATCGAGGCCACGGCCTCGTCGTATTGCGACTTCACCGCCTCGATCTGCGCCTGGCGACCATCGTCGGCGACCGCGAACTTGAACCATTCGTGGCGTTCCACACCTTCGAGCAGCTCTTCGGTGATGACCTCGCCCTTCTTCAGCCCCTTGGGAGCGGCCGAAGCGGTCTGGCCCAGCAGCATGTCCTTGAGGCGGTTGTAGGTCGCGCGGTTGAGGATGTTGCGCTCGTCCGCGGCGTCCTTGCGCAGGCGTTCGATTTCCTCGTTCTGGATCGCACGGGTACGGTCATCGATCTCGATCCCGTGGCGGTTGAACACCCGGACCTCGACGATCGTGCCGGCCACGCCCGGGGGCAGACGCAGCGAGGTGTCACGCACGTCGCTCGCCTTTTCGCCGAAGATCGCGCGCAGCAGCTTTTCTTCCGGGGTCATCGGGGATTCGCCCTTGGGCGTGATCTTGCCGACGAGGATGTCACCGGGGTGCACTTCGGCGCCGATGTAGACGATGCCCGCCTCGTCGAGGTTGCGCAGGGCTTCCTCGCCGACGTTGGGAATGTCGCGGGTGATGTCCTCCGGCCCGAGCTTGGTGTCGCGGGCCATGACCTCGAACTCCTCGATGTGGATCGAGGTGAAGACGTCATCCTTCACGATGCGTTCGCTGATGAGGATCGAATCTTCGTAGTTGTAGCCGTTCCAGGGCATGAAGGCGACGAGGCTGTTGCGGCCCAGCGCCAGCTCGCCCAGATCGGTCGAGGGGCCGTCGGCGATGATGTCGCCGGCCTCGATCACGTCGCCCACCTTCACCAGCGGACGCTGGTTGATGCAGGTGTTCTGGTTGGAACGCTGGAACTTCTGCAGGGTGTAGATGTCGACGCCCGACTGGCCGGGCTCGACATCGCCGATCGCGCGGATCACGATGCGGGTCGCGTCGACCTGGTCGACGATCCCACCGCGCTTGGCCGCGATCGCCGCGCCAGAGTCACGCGCAACGGTCTCTTCCATGCCGGTCCCGACCCACGGCGCTTCGGCCTTCACCAGCGGCACGGCCTGGCGCTGCATGTTCGAGCCCATCAGCGCGCGGTTGGCGTCGTCGTTTTCCAGGAACGGAATCAGCGAGGCCGCGACCGAGACGAGCTGCTTGGGGCTCACGTCCATCAGCGTGATCTGCTCGCGCGGAGCCATCAGGTTATCGCCGTTGTGACGCGCCGACACCAGTTCCTCGACGAAGCTGCCGTCCTCGTTCAATTCGGCCGACGCCTGCGCGACGGTGTGCTTCTGCTCCTCCATGGCGGAGAGGTAAATCACGTCGCCGGTTACCTTGCCGTCCACCACCTTGCGGTAGGGGGTCTCGATGAACCCGTACTTGTTGACGCGGCTGAACGACGCCAGCGAGTTGATCAGGCCGATGTTCGGGCCTTCCGGCGTTTCGATCGGGCAGATGCGGCCGTAGTGCGTCGGGTGAACGTCGCGCACTTCGAAGCCGGCCCGCTCGCGGGTCAGACCGCCCGGCCCCAATGCCGAAACGCGGCGCTTGTGGGTGACTTCCGAGAGCGGGTTGGTCTGGTCCATGAACTGCGACAGCTGCGAGGAACCGAAGAACTCGCGCACCGCGGCCACGGCGGGCTTGGCGTTGATGAGGTCGTTCGGCATCACGGTCGACACGTCGACCGAGCTCATACGCTCCTTCACGGCGCGCTCCATGCGCAGCAGGCCGACGCGGTACTGGTTCTCCAGCAGTTCGCCCACCGAACGCACGCGGCGGTTGCCGAGGTTGTCGATGTCGTCGACCTCGCCCTTGCCGTCCTTAAGGCCGACGAGCTCCTTCACCACGGCAAGGATGTCTTCCTTGCGCAGCGTGGTGACGGTGTCCTCGCACTCAAGGCCGAGGCGCATGTTGAGCTTGACGCGGCCCACGGCCGAAAGGTCGTAGCGTTCGGCGTCGAAGAACAGGCCTTCGAAAAGCGCCTCGGCGGTTTCCTTCGTCGGCGGCTCGCCCGGACGCATGACCTTGTAGATCGCCTCGAGGCCCTCGTCGCGGTTCTCGGCCTTGTCTGCCTTGAGCGTGTTGCGGATCCACGGGCCGGTGTTGATCTCGTCGATGTCGAGCAACGCCAGGCGGTCGATGCCGGCCTTGTCGAAGGCCTCGACATGCTCGAGCGTCACTTCGTCACCCGCCTCGATGTAGATGCGCCCCGTCGACTCGTCGATCATGTCGGCGGCGGCGTAACGGCTGACGACTTCCTCGGTGGGGAGCAGCAGCTCGGCGAGACCGTCCTTGGCGGCCTTGTTCGCGGCGCGCGGGCTGATCTTCTGCCCGGCAGGGAAAATCTCGACGCCGGTCGCAGCGTCGATCAGCGCGAAGGCGGGCTTGGCACCGCGCCACTGTTCGGCGACGAAGGGGATCTTCCACCCGTCCTTCGCGCGCTCCCAGGTCACGGTGTTGTAGAAATAGCCGAGGATGTCCTCGGCATCGAGACCGAGCGCGTACAGCAGCGCCGTCACCGGCAGCTTGCGCTTGCGGTCGATGCGGACGTTGACGATGTCCTTGGCGTCGAACTCGAAGTCGAGCCACGAGCCGCGGTAGGGGATCACGCGCGCGGCGAACAGCAGCTTGCCCGAGGAGTGGGTCTTGCCGCGGTCATGATCGAACAGCACGCCCGGCGAGCGGTGCATCTGGCTGACGATCACGCGCTCGGTGCCGTTGATGATAAAGGTGCCGTTCTCGGTCATGAGCGGCATGTCGCCCATGTAGACGTCCTGCTCCTTGATATCGAGGACGGAGCGGGTCTCGGTCTCGGCGTCGACCTCGAAGACGATGAGGCGCAGTGTCACCTTCATCGGGGCGGCATAGGTGATGCCGCGCTGGCGGCACTCGGTGGTGTCGTACTTGGGCTCTTCCAGCTCGTAGTGAACGAAGTCGAGCTCGGCGCTGCCGGCGAAGTCGCGGATCGGGAAGACGCTGCGCAGGGTCTTTTCCAGGCCCGACACGTAGCCGGTCGCCTTGTCGGAGCGCAGGAACTGCTCGTAGCTTTCGCGCTGCACCTCGATGAGGTTCGGCATCTGCACCACTTCGTGGATGTCGCCGAAGATCTTGCGGATGCGCTTCTTGGCGGTCCCTTGCGCCTTGCGGCTGCGGGTGACGGGCGGCTTCGCCTTGGTGGCCATGGAGGGGTCTTGCCTCTTCAATTGGGCCGCGCGAGCAATATCGCGCGGACGGGAAAAATCGCTGTCGTTCCACGCGAAAAACGCCACCTCGCGCATGAGGACGCCGCCCGCCCGCCCCGTCCCTTTCGAGCGGTTCCGGCAGCAGCACCCAACGTCTGCGTCGCGAATGTGGCGTGTCGCCGCTTCCATCCTGAAGCCGATTCCCGCGCATGAATCGGCCTTGCTCGAAGCGAGCGCGAGAGGCGCATGTAGGATTGCCCCCCGGCGGTGTCAATGGAACGGCGCGCGGAAGAGGTGCCGGTTCGACCACTTACTGGAAAACAGCATGATCGGCATCGAATTTCAATATTATTGATTGACGATAAGCCGCGAATCGGATTAGAGGAGGTTTATTGAAAAACAATGTGCCCCCGAAAGGAAATCGATATGGCCCGCATGTACAAGACCACCTTTGCCGCCCTCGGCGCGCTCCTCCTCACCCTCGGCTCGATCGGCGCGATCGTCACCGTGCCCCCGGCCGCGGCCGCCGCAGCTCCCGCCCTGATCCCGGCCGAACTGGCCTGATCGGCCCGCCTCAAGGAGACCCGGCCATGACCGCCCCCGGTAACGACCTGCTGCTGCTCGCCGGCAAGGTCATCGCGATCCTTCTCCAGGGCGCTATGGCGATCGGCGTCGCCGCGCTCGCCATCGCCCTTCCCGCCGTCATTCTGTTCGGCGCCAACGTCACCGAAGGCTTCGAGGCGGGCAGCGGCATCGACCTTGCTGCCATCCCGGTCGGCACGACCGCGGGGCTGCTCGCGATCCTGCTCCTGATCCTCGCCGGCCTGTTCGTTTTCTTCGGCAAGCTGCGCGCGATCATCGACACGGTCGGCGCGGGCGATCCCTTCGCCCCCGTCAATGCGGAGCGCCTTTCGCACATGGCCTGGATACAGCTCGGCGTACAGATCCTGCTGTGGCCGGCGGCGCTGCTCGGCGACGGGGTGCTCGACTGGGCCAACGGCGAGGAGGCGGTCGAGTTCGTGCCCCCCGGCGCAGGTCTCGACATCACCGGCATCCTCATGATCCTCGTCCTCTTCATCCTCGCCCGCGTGTTCCGCCACGGCGCCGCGATGCGCGAAGACCTCGAGGGGACCGTGTGATGCCGCCGATCAACGACGACCTCGAAGGAGCTCGCATCGTGGTCCGCCTCGACGACTTGCTCTACGCCCGGCGCATGACGCTCACCGAACTCGCCGAGCGGGTGGGCCTGACCCTCGCCAATCTCTCGATCCTCAAGACTGGCAAGGCCAAAGCGATCCGCTTCTCCACTCTCGCCGCGATCTGCCGCGAGCTCGATTGCCAGCCCGGAGACCTCCTAGCCTACCGCGCCGAGGACCGCTGAGCCGCCAATTCGCTTGACTCCCACCGCAGATCCCCTAGAGGCCCGCTCCGACCGGCGGGCCTCGTGCCTTTGCCGCGTCATCCGTCCGAGACCGTTGGTGCAGGCAATCAGGCCCGCTTAATGTCCAGCCTAGACGGGGAAACGAGATTTTCGCGAGGGGCCCACGGCATCGTGGTCGCCTCGCCCGCCTCTGTCGGCGACGGCATGGGGCACACCCTCCTTCCCTATCGACGGACTCGCCCGTGCTCGGAGCCTCGGCCCCGCGCATGGACAAACCCCCGCCTGCGCGGGGGCAAGCTGTAGCCGGTCGCGACCGGGGAGCCATTCCCGCCGCGATCAAATGTGAAGGAGTATGGCATGGATCGTTCGCAGAAAGCCGACGCGGTTGCCCAGCTCAATGCGGTCTTCTCCGAGGTTGCCGTGGTGGTCGTCACCCGCAATCTCGGCATGACGGTGGCCCAGTCCACCGACCTGCGTGGGAAGATGCGCGATGCTGGCGCCACCTACAAGGTTGCGAAGAACCGTCTCGCCAAGCTCGCCCTCGAGAACACCGACTATGTCGGGCTCGGTGACATGCTCACCGGTCCGGTCGGGCTGGCCTGGTCGAAGGACCCGGTCGCGGCTGCCAAGGCCGCTGTCGATTTCGCCAAGTCGAACGACAAGCTCGAGATCGTCGGCGGGTCGATGGGTTCGGTCGTGCTCGACGAAGCCGGGATCAAGGCGCTTGCCACGATGCCGAGCCTCGACGAGATGCGCGCCAAGCTCATCGGGCTGGTCAACGCCCCGGCGACCAAGATCGCCCAGGTCGTCACCGCGCCTGCCGCCAAGGTCGCCCGCGTGTTCGCCGCCTATGCGGAAAAGGACGCAGCCTAAGAGACGCTTTTCGCCAGACGAAACAATCTCATGGGGCATTTCCGCCCCGCCAAAATTTTGGAGTGAACCATCATGGCCGATATTGCCAAGCTTGTTGAAGAACTGTCGCAGCTGACCGTGCTCGAAGCTGCCGAACTCGCCAAGGCGCTTGAAGAAGCGTGGGGCGTGAGCGCCGCTGCTGCGGTGGCCGTGGCTGCCGGTCCGGCTGCCGGCGGCGATGCCCCGGCTGCCGAAGAGCAGACCGAATTCGACGTCATCCTGACCGGCGACGGCGGAAAGAAGATCCAGGTCATCAAGGAAGTCCGCGCCATCACCGGCCTGGGCCTCACCGAAGCCAAGACCCTCGTGGAATCGGCTCCCAAGGCCGTCAAGGAAGGCGTGTCGAAGGCCGAAGCCGAAGAGATCAAGAAGAAGATCGAGGAAGCCGGCGGCACCGTCGAACTCAAGTAAGTTCGGCAGCCGGTCTTCGACCGATACAGGAGGGGCGGTGCCAGCGATGGCGCCGCCCTTTTCTTTTGCCTTTTCACGAATCGTCCGCCCCCCTATCGCGGCCGGCTCGCCACACGGCGGGCGCCCTGAGAGACCATGCAGCACACCACCACTCTCGACACGCCCGGCTGGGGGCAGGAACTGCGCGCAACGCTGGCGCTGGCCGTGCCGCTTGCTGCGACGAACCTGCTGCAGATGCTGATCCACGCGGTCGACGTGATCTTCATCGCGCGGCTCGGCGACACGCCGCTCGCCGCTTCGAGCCTCGGCATCGCGATCTTCGGCCTGACGCTGTGGGCGATGACCGGGCTCATCGGTGCCTGCGCCCCACTGATCGCGGCCGAGCGCGGGCGGCGCCTCCACTCGGTGCGCGACATCCGCCGTACGGTGAGGATGGGGATGTGGGTGTCGGTGCTGTTCGGCCTGGTCGGCATGGGGATCGCCTTCGCGGGCGAGCCACTACTGATCGCCAGCGGGCAGGAACCGGCGATCGCGGCGCTGGCCGGCGACTTCCTGTTCGTGATCGCCTGGGCGATGATCCCGATGATTATTGCCGGCGTGTTCCGCATCTTCGTCGCCGCGCTGGGCAAGCCGGGCTATGCCACCGCGATCACTCTGCTGGCGCTGGGCACCAACGTGCTCGGCAACTGGACGCTGGTGTTCGGCAATCTCGGGATGCCCGCACTCGGCCTGCTCGGTTCGGCGCTGTCGAGCGTCATCACCGCACTCGCGATGGTGGTCGCCTATGTCATCGTCATCGCCGGTGACCGGACCTTGCGGCGCTACAGGATTTTCGGGCGGTGGTGGCGGCCCGAGTGGGAGCGGCTCAAGGAGATCCTCGTTATCGGCACGCCGATCGCGCTGACTGTGCTCGCCGAGGCGGGGCTGTTCAGCGGGGCGGCGCTCCTGATGGGCCGCTTCGGCGAGACCGAGCTGGCCGCGCACACCCTCGCGCTCAACCTCGCGGCGCTGGCTTTTCAAATCCCGTTCGGCACGGCGCAGGCGGCGACGATCCGGGTCGGCTTCCATCACGGGGCCGGAGACCGCGTGGCGGCCGGCCGCGCCGGCTGGGTGGCGATCGCGATCGGCACCGGCTTCATGAGCACCACCGCGCTCGCCATGCTGCTGGTGCCGACGCTGCTGCTGCGCGTCTATGTCGATCCCAATGCCCCCGCCAACGCGGCGCTGGTGGCTTTCGCGCTCCAATACCTGACATGGGCGGCGATCTTCCAGCTTGCCGACGGCGTGCAGGCGGTCGGCGCGGGCGCGCTGAGGGGCCTGCAGGACACCCGCGTGCCGATGTGGATCGCGATCTTCAGCTTCTGGGCGCCGGGATTCGGCATCGCGGTCGGGCTCGGCTTCTTCACCCCGCTCGAGGGGTCGGGGGTGTGGATCGGCCTCGCCACGGGCCTGTTCTTCGCGGCCGCGGGCTTGCTGTGGCGCTGGGCGCGGCGCGATGCGCTGGGTCTGACGCGCTACGAGGCCTTGGCCGGGGGAAGCGCGCGCACCTCGCGTTGAGGAAAGGGTATGGTGATGCCGACCTCGTCGAAGCGGCGCTTGGCGGCCTCGGTGAGCGCCCAGGACACCGCGAGGTAATCGCCGGTGTTGCACCAGACCCGCAGGCCGATCGTCACCGCGCTCTCGGCGAGGGTCGCAACGAAGACGACAGGCGCGGGCTCGGGCAATACCCGCGCATCGGCGGCGGCCAGCGCCAGCAGTTCCGCCCGCGCCTCCTCGATGCTGTCGGAATAGCCGATGCCGATCAGCAGTTCGAAACGGCGGGTCGGCATCCGCGAGGCGTTGACGATCGGCTTGTTCCAGAGCTCGTTGTTCGGGACCATGACATAGAGCCCGTCGAACTGGAGGATCTCGGTGGTGAACAGACCGATCGCCTGCACCGTGCCGTTGACGGTGCCCGCGGTGATCGCCTCGCCCACCCGGAAGGGGCGCTGGATCAGGATCATCACCCCAGCCGCCACGTTCGACAGCGTGCCTTGGAGCGCCAGGCCCACGGCGAGCGCAAGGCCGCCCAGCGCGGCGATGATGCTGGTGGTCTGCACCCCGAATTGGGTGAGCACAGTGATCCCCACCACCACCCACAGGACATACTTGATGATGTTGCTGAGGAACTTGGCGACGGTCGGCTCGATGTGGGTCGCGCGCGAAAGGGCGCGGTCGGCGCCCTTCGACAGCAGGCGGGCGAGGATGACCCCGATGACCAGCACGAGCACGGCACCGGTGATGTGCGGGATGCTCTCGCGCAGCCACGCCCACCCTTGCGCGACCATGTCGAGCTCCTCCGATAGGCCGTCGGTGATGCGGGGCGAAAGCTTGGGGGCGGTCATCCGGTTGGGGGCTCCTGTGGGCAGCCGCGCTCGATAACGCAGCCTCGCGGCGCTGGCCAGCCCGCGGGAAGAACCCGCCCGACACGAAATTTTTTGCCTGCACAGGGGTTGAATCATTCCGCGCACGGGACCAAATGCCGCCGCGTTGGCACTCTCGAGGGGAGAGTGCCAAGCAACCCCTAGTTATTCAGGAAAGGTCATACACATGGCATTTCGTCCGCTGCACGACCGCGTTGTGGTCCGTCGCATCGAAGCCGACCAGAAGACCGCTGGCGGCATCATCATCCCCGACAGTGCCCAGGAAAAGCCGAGCGAAGGCGAAGTGATCGCCGTCGGCGAAGGCAACCGCGACGATGACGGCGACCGCATCCCGCTCGACGTCAAGGTTGGCGACCGCGTGCTGTTCGGCAAGTGGTCAGGCACCGAAGTCAAGATCAACGGGGAAGACCTGCTGATCATGAAGGAAAGCGACATCATGGGCGTGGTCGGCTGAGCCACACGCACCTCATCTCTTTCTAAACACAACCCAATCTCAGGAGAAACGAAATGGCTGCCAAGGACGTGAAGTTCGGCCGCGAAGCCCGCGAAGGCATTCTGCGCGGCGTCGATATCCTCGCCAACGCCGTCAAGGTGACGCTCGGCCCCAAGGGCCGCAACGTCGTCATCGACAAGAGCTTCGGCGCACCGCGCATCACCAAGGACGGCGTCACCGTCGCCAAGGAGATCGAGCTCAAGGACAAGTACGAAAACATGGGCGCCCAGATGCTGCGCGAAGTCGCCAGCAAGGCGAACGACAGCGCGGGTGACGGCACCACCACCGCAACCGTGCTCGCCCAAGCGATCGTGACCGAGGGCATGAAGTCGGTCGCGGCCGGCATGAACCCGATGGACCTGAAGCGCGGCATCGACCTTGCCGTGACCACCGTGGTCGAGAACCTCAAGGGACGTTCCAAGGACGTCTCGGGCTCCGAAGAGATTGCCCAGGTTGGCATCATCTCCGCGAACGGCGACCGTGAAGTCGGCGAGAAGATCGCCGAGGCGATGGAGAAGGTCGGCAAGGAAGGCGTGATCACCGTCGAGGAAGCCAAGGGCCTCGAATTCGAGCTCGACGTCGTCGAAGGCATGCAGTTCGACCGCGGCTACCTCTCGCCCTACTTCATCACCAACCCCGACAAGATGACCGTGGAACTGGATAACCCCTACATCCTGATCCACGAGAAGAAGCTGTCGAACCTCCAGTCGATGCTGCCGATCCTCGAAGCCGTGGTGCAGTCGGGCCGTCCGCTGCTGATCATCGCCGAGGACATCGAAGGCGAAGCGCTCGCGACCCTCGTGGTCAACAAGCTGCGCGGCGGCCTCAAGGTTGCAGCGGTCAAGGCTCCGGGCTTCGGCGATCGCCGCAAGGCCATGCTGCAGGACATCGCGATCCTCACCAAGGGCGAGATGATCAGCGAAGACCTCGGCATCAAGCTCGAGAACGTCACCATCGGTATGCTCGGCCAGGCCAAGAAGGTCTCGATCGACAAGGACAACACCACGATCGTCGACGGCGCCGGTTCGGCTGACGACATCAAGGCGCGCGTCGCCGAGATCCGCACCCAGATCGACGCGACCACCAGCGACTACGACCGCGAGAAGCTCCAGGAGCGTCTCGCCAAGCTCGCGGGCGGCGTGGCCGTGATCAAGGTCGGCGGTGCGACCGAAGTCGAGGTGAAGGAGCGCAAGGACCGCGTTGACGACGCGCTCCACGCGACCCGCGCTGCCGTGGAAGAAGGCATCGTTCCGGGCGGCGGTACCGCGCTGCTTTACGCCACCAAGGCTCTTGAAGGCCTGAAGGGCGCGAACGAAGACCAGACCCGCGGCATCGACATCATCCGCAAGGCAATCACCGCCCCGATCAAGCAGATCGCCCAGAACGCCGGCCACGATGGCGCGGTCGTCGCGGGCAACCTGCTGCGCGAGAATGACGAAACGCAGGGCTTCAACGCTGCGACCGACACCTACGAGAACCTGGTGAAGGCCGGCGTGATCGACCCGACCAAGGTCGTTCGTACCGCGCTGCAGGATGCGGCTTCGGTCGCCGGCCTGCTGATCACCACCGAAGCGGCGATCGTCGAGCGTCCGGAAGACAAGCCGGCCGCCCCCGCGATGCCCGACATGGGCGGCATGGGGTTCTGACCTGAGGCGGGCGGGTCAGCGTCGGCTGACCCGCCCACGCCGAAGGCCGGCCAGCGGGGCGCCCACGCCCCGCCCGACGGCCCCGGCTCGGCCGGAGCCGGCCTAGCAACAGGATACAAGAGAACCCCGGCGGAGCGATCCGCCGGGGTTTTTCCTTGGCTCTTTCCCCCGCTGCAGGGTGTGCGAGCGCACCGCGGCACGAGCCCTCGTGCGACGTTTACTTTATCCTAACAAAAGATAGGCATTATCAAAGAGGTCAACCAGAACTTAACCCTAAGCGTTAGGCTTTCATAAGGGACTGAGGCACCATCTCCGATGCCGAAAGGTTGGCCGTGCGCGTTCTGACTTGCCTTGCATACGAGCACAACCCGCTGCTGGTCGGCCTGGCCGCGCTGATGTGTCTGCTGGGGTCGTTCGTAACGATCCAGCTCTCTCACCGCACTATCCACTCCTCCGGCCAGACCTGGCCGCACTGGTGCTTCCTCGCCTCGGTCTCAACCGGTTCCTCGATCTGGGCGACGCACTTCATCGCCATGCTCGGCCACCGCCCGGGGGTGCCGGTGGAGTTCGACGCGACCCTCACCATCGTCTCCGCGCTGATCGCGATCGGTGGCACGGCGGTCGGCCTGATGCTCGCCCGGCTGCGCCATGAGGGCGTCGCGGCGATCTGCGGCGGGGGCACCATCGGGCTGACGATCGCGGCGATGCACTATGTCGGCATGTTCGCCTACCGCCCGGACGGCCTCGTCAGCTGGCTGCCGCAGTATGTCGCCGCTTCGGTGCTGTGCGCGCTGGTCCTCGCGATCATCGCGATCGGCCGGGTGCGCGCGAATCCCGCCGGCGGCACGGGGCGCATGGCCACGCTGCTGCTGGCGCTGGCGATCGTGGTGCTACACTTCGTCGGCATGGCGGCCTTCGAGGTCACGCCGATCGCAGGCGTCTCGCGCGGGGCGGACAGCGCGGTGTTCACCGCCATGGCCGGCGCCATCGCGCTCGCCGCGATTCTGATCGTCGGCACGGGCATCTCGACCCATCTCTTCGAGGAAAGCCGCGCGCAGGTGCAGGAGCATCTGCGGCAGATGGCGATGAGCGACACGCTCACCGGGCTTGGCAACCGTCTGAGCTTCGTCACCCGGCTGTCCGAGCACTGCGACCAGCTCGTCACCTTCGGCGAGCCCTTTGCGCTCCTGCTGGTCGATCTCGACCGCTTCAAGGCGATCAACGACACGCTCGGTCATCCGGTCGGCGATCTGCTGCTCAAGGCTGTCGCCGGGCGGCTGCGCGAGGCGGTGCGGGAGGACGACGTGATCGCCCGGATCGGGGGCGACGAGTTCGCCGTGATTGCGCACGGCGCGGCCGACCGGGAGACCGCGCAAGCGATCGCCGAGCGGATCGTCGTAGCGCTCTCGCAGCCCTATGTGCTCGAGGGCCACACCGCCGAGATCGGCGCGAGCGTGGGCGCGACGCTGGCGCCGATGCTAAGCGAGGATGCCGAGGTGCTCACCCAGCAGGCCGACGTCGCGCTTTACCGCGCCAAGCACGAGGGGCGCGGGCGCACCTGCCTGTTCGACCCCTCGCTCGCCGAGACGATCCTCGACCGGCTCGCACTCGAGAACGACGTCAGGCGGGCCTGGGCGAACGGCGCCTTCGAGGTGGCCTACCAGCCGATCCTCGATGTCAAGGACGGCCGCTTCACCGGGGCCGAGGCGCTGCTGCGCTGGCGCTGCGAGACCCGCGGCGACGTGCCGCCCGACGTGTTCGTACCGATCCTCGAGGAGCTCGGGCTGATCGGCGCGACCGGAGCCGAGGTGCTGGACCGTGCCTGCGAGGCGGCAGCGGCCTGGCCGGAGCACTTCACCCTCGCGATCAACGTGTCGCCCCTGCAACTGATCGGCGGCAGGCTGCTGGCGGACATCGCCGCAGCGATCGAACGGACCGGGCTTGCGCCGCACCGGCTCGAGATCGAGATCACCGAAAGCGCGCTGCTCGCCGACGATACGCTGGTGCTACAGACCCTCGAGTCGCTTCGCGCGCTGGGGCTCAGGATCGCGCTCGACGATTTCGGGACGGGCTATTCCTCGCTAAGCTACCTGCACCGCTTCCCAATCGACTGCATCAAGATCGACCGCAGCTTCGTCTCGCGCCTGCCGCACGATCCGGGCAGCACGTCGATCGTGCGCGCGATCTGCCAGCTTGGCTCGAGCCTCGGCCTCGCGGTCGCCGCCGAAGGGATCGAGACCGAGGCGCAGCACGCCTTCATCGCCGGGCAGGGCTGCACGCGGATGCAGGGCTTCCTGTTCGCAGGCCCGCTCGCGCCTGAGGCGGCGAACGCGCTGTTCGGAACCGGGCGCGGCGCAAGGGTCGCCGCCTGAAAACGGGCGCCGCCCGCCGCTCACCCGATGCGGTGTTCGCCCCTGATCCAGCGCACGTTCCTGTGCGGGGTGCGCAGGACCGCCCCGCGCGACGCCACTGCCGTCCGCTCGCCGCTCACCCGATGCGGTGTTCGCCCCTGATCCAGCGCACCGTGCCGCTGGATGCGCGCATCACCACGCTTTCGGTAGTGAGGATTGTCTCGCCGGTGGGCTTGCGGCGGCGCTTCACGCCATCGAGCAGCGAGCCGTCGGTCACGCCGGTTGCGGCGAAGATGCAGTCGCCCTTGGCGAGGTCTTCCAGCTTGTAGATGCGGTTGAGGTCCTCGATCCCCCACTTGCGGGCGCGGGCCTTCTCGTCCTCGTTGCGGAACACTAGGCGGCCGTTGAACTGCCCGCCCACGCAGCGCAGCGCGGCGGCCGCGAGCACACCCTCGGGCGCGCCGCCTTGGCCCATGTACATATCGATGGTGGTCTCCTCGTCGGTGACCGCGATCACACCGGCGACGTCCCCGTCGCCGATCAGCACCACCCCGCAGCCCAGCCCGCGCAGCTCGGCGATGAGGTCGGCATGACGCGGGCGATCGAGCACGCAGACGTTGATCTGAGACGGGTCGACACCCTTGGCCGTCGCGACCGCGCACACGTTCTCGGTCGCCGACTTGGCGAGGTCGATGATCCCCTCGGGATAGCCCGGCCCGACTGCGAGCTTGTCCATGTACACGTCGGGCGCGTTGAGGAGACAGCCCTCCTCCGCAGCGGCCAGCACCGCGAGCGCGTTCGGCCCGGCCTTGGCGGTGATCGTGGTGCCCTCGAGCGGATCCAGCGCGATGTCGATCTTGGGGCCTTTCCCCATCCCGACCTTCTCGCCGATGAACAGCATCGGCGCCTCGTCGCGCTCGCCCTCGCCGATCACCACGGTCCCGTCGATGTAGAGATTGTCGAAGGCCTTGCGCATCGCCGCCACCGCCGCCGCGTCCGCCGCCTTCTCGTCGCCGCGCCCGATCAGCTGCGCCGCGGCGACTGCGGCGGCCTCGGTGACGCGCACCATCTCCAGCACCAGCACACGCTGGATGGCGTTCTCGGTGGCTTGCAGGGCGGGAGCGAGGTCGGTATCGGTCGAGGAGTTCATGTGCAATTCAGCCCCTTGCTGGTCTGGTGCGCGCCCTGGACGCAGGCCATGTTCGTCTGCTTCCCGGCGCATAAGCGGATGGAGACAGGTTTGTCGAGCAATGCCATACCTGTCGGCCTCCGTTTTCGCGTCGCCGTGTGGGCGCTCGCGCTCGGCGGCGCGCCCGTCTGTTTCGCGCCTCTGGCCGCACAGGATGACACCGGCGCGACACCGCCGCCCGCCGCCGCCCCTCAGCCGGAGCCGCAGCCGCAGCCGCGCGTCAATCTGCTGGTGACCGTGCCGCGCGGCGAGGTCAACGAGGCCGAACTCCAGGAGTGTCGCGACGAGGCCGATGCGGGGACGATCAGCGGCGAGATCGTGGTCTGCCGCGAGGTTGGCGAAAAGGGCAAGGTCCCCGCAACCGGCAGCCGCGAGGAAACCCAGAAACGCTACGCCGAGGAAACCGCGCTGAAAGGCGCCCCGCGTGCCCCGGAAATGTTCGGCATCCCCGACAACGGCAAGGGCATCGGCTTCGGCGGGGTGCCGCCGCCCGTCTACATCGTCGACTTCGAGGTCCTGCCCACCGCCCCCGCTGGCTCGGACGCCGACCGGATCGCCCGCGGCCTCCCGCCGATCGGCGAGGAGCGCGAGCTTACCGAGGAGGAAGAAAAGGCACGGCGCGAGGCTGCAGGCATCAAGACCACCGTGCCGCCGCGCCCCAAGAAAAAAGGCTAGAGCGGCAGGATCGGCAGTACCAGCGGCTCGCCCGAGAGGCTCTCGGAGCCCTCGAGCAGCGCCAGCGCCTTGGCCACGCACTTCTCCGGCCCCTCGTGGGTGACCATCGCCACCATCACCTCGCCGCCGCTCTGCGAGCGGCCCTGCTGGATCAGGCTCTCGATCGAGACATCGCCGTCCCTCAGGGCAGCCGTCAGTTCGGCGAGCACCCCCGGGCGGTCTTTGACCATGAAGCGGATATAGGTCCGCGCCAGTCGGTCGCCGGGCTCGGCGCGGGGCAGCGCAGCGAGCTGGGCGACGGGGATCGAGAAGGGCGCGCCCACCTCGTCACGGGCGATGTCGATGAGGTCGGCGGCGACCGCGCTCGCCGTCGGCCCGTCGCCTGCACCCGCGCCCTGGAACAGCAGGCGCCCGGAGAAATTGCCCTCGGCGACGACCGCGTTGGTCGGGCCGTCGACCGCGCTCAAGGGGTGGCCCCTGGCGACAAGGCAGGGGCGCACGCGCTGGAGCAGGCGCGGGCCCTCGGGGGTCTCCTCGACGTCGGCCTCGCCGATCAGCCGGATCACGAAGCCGAGCGCATCGGCCTGGGCGATGTCGGCGGCGCGCACCCGGGTGATGCCGGAGACCCGCACCCCGGCGAAGTCCACCCGCGTGCCAAAGCCGATCGCGGCGAGGATCGCGAGCTTGTGCGCCGCGTCCACACCCTCGACGTCGAAGGCCGGATCCGCCTCGGCGAAGCCCAGCCTTTGCGCCTCGGCGAGCACGGCGGCGAAGTCCGCCCCGGTCGCCTCCATCTCGGAGAGGATGTAGTTGCAGGTGCCGTTGAGGATTCCGTAGACCTTGGTCAGGGCGTTCGCCGAGGTGCCCTCGCGCAGCCCCTTGATGACCGGAATGCCCCCCGCCACCGCCGCCTCGAACTTGAGCGGGGCGCCCGCCGCTTCGGCCAGCTGGGCGAGTTCCACGCCGTGATGCGCGATCATCGCCTTGTTGGCCGTGACGAGGCCCTTGCCCGCCGAGAGCGCCGCGCGCGAGCAGGCGAGCGCCGGACCGTCCGAGCCGCCGACCAGTTCGACCACCACGTCGACATCGCCACGCTTGGCGAGCGCGGTCATGTCGTCCTCCCAGGCGAAGCGGGCGATATCGACCCCGCGGTCCTTGCCGCGGTCGCGCGCGCTGACGGCCACCACCTCGATCGGCCGCCCAGCGCGCGCGGCGATCAGCCTGGCGTTGGTGTCGAGCAGGCGGATCACGCCCGCCCCGACCGTGCCGAGCCCGGCGATCGCGATGCGCAATGGGAGAGGGGCGGTGTCGGTCAAGCGGTCCTCCATGGGTGACGGGAACCGGCGCTTAGCCGTGCTGGCCTAGTGGTCAAGCGCGGATGCGCGCGGGCCGCCACCCCGCCGTCACCCGCGCGTGATGCGCCGCTCGCAAGGACCGAGCGCCTCGCGCACGAAGGCATAGTCTCCCGCTGCCAGCCGACGCTCGGCCGCGTCGCGCGCGAGATTGGCATTGCTCGGCAGCTGGACCGGCAGCGAACAGGCGAGGCGGTACCAGCGCAGCGTTTCTGGCTGGGGCGGGCGGGCGGCCGAATCGATGATCTCACCCCACGATACGCCCCACTGCACCCGCTGGCCCGGACGGCGCAGGACGGTGATCGAGACCGGCGAGCGATCGTCGGTGGCAAGAAAGATCTGCGTCTCCGATTCGCCCGCCAACGTGCCCGGCACGGCCAGCGCGTCGCTGATCCCCGTGATCCGCGGCGGCCGCCCGGCGGCGGCGTAGAGCTCGGTCAGGATCGGGCGCAGCCGCGTCTCGAGCTCGGGGGCGAAGGCGAGCTGGGCGCCGGGCGCGACCAGCTGCACCTCGCCCGGCCGCCCCGGCACGGTCCGCGCGAACAGCACGAATTCGCGCTTCCTGAGCTTGGGCACCTTGTCCCTGGCATCGAGCGGCACGTCGACGAGATACGCGAAGCTCGGCCCCAGCCCGCTGCGCCCGGCGATCACTGCGACCGTGTCGGCCTCCATGTAGAGCCGCGCGAATCCCGGCGCGAGGCCCGGCGCGCGCTCGGGCTTGACGGTGGTCTGGCGGCGAATCTTCGCGCGGATCACCAGTTCGGCGGCGTCCGAAAGCGTGGCAAGGTCGGCATAGGTGGGCGCAGCGGCCTCGGGCCCGCCTGCTGCCGGGCCGCTCTGCGCATGGCCCGCGGCAGGCACCAGCGCGAGCAGGGCGAGGGCGGCAATGGAGGGCTTCAGAGGTTTGATAACAAGCATTAATTTATCCTTACCCACGAACCGCGACCGCCCCCTTGGGGGACGGGCACGTGCTCCTTGCTTAGCAGGGCTTGTTGCACATGGCTCGCCGTGAATCCGGTGTGAACCGCAAAAGCGTTTGATCGTCTAGGGCTTGCCCGTTAAAGCCTCGCAGTACTGATTGCGCGGACTGGGGACACAAGCCGCGGGACCAGTTCAGGTGGCGTTCTGGGATGATGTGCCCAGAGCGTGCCAGCCGGGGAGATTTGAGGGCGGGGACACGTTGTGCGCGCCCTCGTTTTCTGTCCCGGCGTGGGAGGACCGAAATGACCGGGATCTGCTCACCGGCCCCCTAAGGCCGGAGGGTGGGGAGTGTGCCGATCTGCGGATCGGCGTGTATTTGGAGAGAAAGCGCTGGATGTCCTACGCTAGCCAACAACAAGGACTGACCGGGCCCAAGCTCGTGTCGCTGATCATCGCGCTGTCGATCGTCGGCCTCGTGGGCACGGGCATGGTCCTGTTCCTTGCCGTCGACGCCGTGAAGGAGATGGTCGAACGCGTGACGACCGTGAACGTCGAGGAAGAGCCGCCGCCACCCGAAGAGGAGCCGCCGCCGCCGGAGGACATGCCGGAGCCGACCTCGCCGCCGCCACCGGTCGCACCGCCGCCGATGATCAACGTGGCGCCCAATCCGCCGCAGATTGAAACCGTACAGATTCCGCCGCCGCCCGCGCCCACCGTGCGTGTTCCGGCCCCGCCCGTGGTCGCTCCCCCGGGCCCGCCCCCACCGCCCGCAGTCTCCAAGGCTCGCGGCGTGCGCACGAAGGGTGAACGCGGCTGGGCCGCGCGCATCCAGGAGGATTACCCCACCCGGGCCGCCCGTGAAGAGATCGAGGGCACCGTCGGCGTGCGCGTCACCGTGACACCCGAGGGCCGCGCCACCGGCTGTTCGGTGACCTCGTCCAGCGGCTCGCCCATCCTCGATGATGCGGCATGCAAGGCGGTCGAGCGTTACGCCCGCTTCGATCCCGCGCTCAACGACGCGGGCGATCCGATCAGCGCCAGCTGGTCCACGCGCATTACCTACAAGCTGAACTGATCGAAACGGCGGGTGGCCCGGTTCGCCCGCCGCAGGGACAATCTTTCAAAAGGAATTACTCGCAATGAACCTCTACCTTCTCGCCGCCGCCGCTGGGGAAGCAGCGCCCGAAAGCAAGTTCGGCTTCGTCGAAGCCATGCGCGAAGGCGGCCCCGTCGCCTGGTCGATCCTCGCCGTCATGATCATCATGTCGGTCGGCTCGTTCTACATCATGTTCACCAAGCTCTTCGAGCAGAACAAGATCATGAAGCAGTACAAGACCGTCCAGACCCAGTTCTGGCGGGCCTCTAGCCTGCGCGAAGGCGCGGCCAAGCTCGACAAGGACAGCGCCTGGCGCCAGCTCGCGGACGACGCGATCAAGGCCCAGGAAGATCACGGCAAGATGACCGACGCGCTCGAATCGCATGACTACATGCACGGTTCGCTCCAGCGTTCGGAAGATTCGATCAACGCGGTGCTCGCGGGCGGCCTGCCGTTCCTGGCCACCGTGGGCGCGACCGCGCCGTTCGTCGGCCTGCTCGGCACCGTGATCGGGATCTACCGTGCGCTCATCAACATCGGCATCGCCGGCAACGCCTCGATCGACAAGGTCGCCGGCCCCGTCGGTGAAGCGCTGATCATGACCGCGATCGGTCTGCTCGTCGCGGTGCCCGCGGTGCTCGCGTTCAACTGGCTGCAGTCGCGCAACCGTCGCATCGCTGCCATGCTGAGCACCTTCTCGACCGACCTGCTCGCCTACATGAATTCGAACGGCGCGGTGAAGCCGGCGGTCGTTGCGGCTCCGGCTGCCAAGCCTGCCGCTCCGGCGAAGCCCGCCGCTCCGGCCGCCAAGTCCTGATCGTCATGGCCCAATCCGGCGGGAGTTGCCCTCGGGTCGCTCCCGCCGCCGCCCGGCCGGCCCCGCAGGCGAACGGACCGGGCAGGCAATTCAAGTCAATGTTTTGACAGGCTAGGAATTCACAATGGCGATTTCTACGGGAGGCGGGGGCGATACCCCATTGTCCGACATCAACACCACGCCGCTGGTGGACGTGATGCTGGTGCTCCTGATCATCTTCCTCATCGCGGTTCCGGTGGCGATCCAGACGATCGAAAAGCTGGAGATTCCGGTTTTCGAATCGGAAGAATCGAAGGACAAGGTCGAGAACCTGCTCCTGACCGTCAGCACCACCGACAGCGGTGGCCGCAGTGCCGGCGAGCCGGGCTTCGAGGGCGCGGCGCGTGACGGCGAATGCCGGGTCTACTTCAACAACATCACGCCCGTGAGCTCGGAAGAACTGCAGAAGATGGCTTTCGACCGTCTCGACGCGATCGTGCAGCGCGCCGGCGGCGCCGAGGCGCTGATGCAGGACCCCGAACAGATTCCGCAGGTCCACATCCGCGGCGACGTCAACGCCCCGTGGAAGTGCGTTGCGGGGGCAATCTACAACATCCAGATGGCAGGCTATCCGATCGTCGGGTTCATCTCGAACCCTGTCGATCCGAACGGCTGATCCGCCACCGCGAACCTAAGGAGTAACTGACATGGGAATGTCTGGAGGCCAGCTTGATGGCGAGCCGATGATGGACATGAACATGACGCCGCTGATCGACGTTCTGCTCGTTCTGCTGATCATGTTCATTATCACCATCCCGGTCGCGACGCACTCGGTCGACATCGACCTGCCGCAGCCTACGCCGCAGGATAACCCGCCGCCGATCGATCCGGTCAAGAACAAGCTGGTGCTGACCCCGCAGGACCAGATCCTGTGGAACGGCACCCCGATCAGCGAAGGTCAGCTGATCCAGACCCTCGCCGACACCACCCGGATGACCCCGGAACCCGAACTCCAGTTCGAGCCCGAGGCGCTGGCGAGCTACGAGCTGTCGGCCCGCGTGCTGCAGGACATCAAGTCCTCGGGCGTGACCAAGTTCGGCTTCGTCGGCAACGACAAGTACCGCCAGTTCGGCAAGTGACGTGAACGCCCCGGGTGCCTCGGCATCCCGGTAGCCAATCCGAGAAAGAGGCGCCGCGAGCCATCGCAGCGCCCCTTTTCGTTTGAGCGGCAGCAATGTTTCACGTGAAACATTTCGTGAACAAAGATCGCGGCTAGTCCCCCTCGAGCGGCTCGTCCGGCCGCATCGCGGCGGCGATCAGGCCCTCGGCCTCGAGCAGGAGCTCGTCGTCGACCGCTCCCTGCGGCACCGCCTCGCGCCCGATCATCGTCATCACCGGCACGGCGAGCGGGGAGACGCGGTCGAGCGTCACGTGGACCAGCTCGCGTTCGGATCGCTCCAGCAATTCGGCGATCCGCCCCACATCGGTCATCCGCGAGCGGGCATCGGCCCAGGCGGCCTCGATCAGCACGTGATCGGGCTCGTATTTGCGGAGCACGTCGTAGATGAGGTCGGTCGAGAAGGTGACCTGCTTGCCGGTCTTGCGCTGTCCGGGATGCTGGCGCTCGACGAGGCCCGAGATCACCGCCACCTCGCGGAAGGCGCGGCGCAGGAGGTGGCTCTCGGTGACCCACTCGATGAACTCGCCGGTGAGGATGTCGGGCGAGAGCAGCGGGGCCGGATCGGTGACCGGCTTCAGCCCCCACACCGCGAGCGTGTAGTCGTTCGCCACGAAGCCGCCGGGCAGCAGCCCGCGATCCTCCATCCGCCGGGTGATGAGCATCCCGAGGCTCTGGTTCGCGTTCCACCCCTCGAAGGTGTAGTAGGCGGTGTAGTGCTTGCCACCGTGCGGGAAGCTCTCGACCAGCAGCTCGCCCGGCGCAGGCAGGCGCGAGCGGTGGTCCTGCATCTCGAGCCACTCGCGCACGTCGTCGGGGAAGCGCCCCCACCCCGCGCGGTCGGCGAGCATTGCCTGCACCCGCGTGGCGAGGTGCGTGGTCAGCGGCAGACGCAGGCCGCCGTAGGAGGGGATGGTGGCGGACTTCTTCGCCGCGCGGACGGTGACGTCCATGTCCTTCACCCCCTCGACCTCGAGGCTCATGCCCGCGAAGAAGAAGGTGTCGCCGGGGGAGAGCGCAGCGGCGAAGCGTTCCTCGACCTTGCCGAGGCTCCGGCCGTTCCGGAAGCGCACGGTGAGCATCTCGGAATCGACGATGATCCCCGCGTTCATCCGGTGTCGCTGGGCCTGGGAGGGGTGCGCGAGGCGCCACACGCCGTCCTTGCCCCGCACGATCCGCTTGAAGCGGTCATAGGCCTTGAGCGCATAGCCACCGTCGGCGACGAAGTTCAGCACCCTGTGAAAGGTCGTCTCGTCCACCCAGCTATAGGCGAGCGCCGAGCGGACCTCCGCCAACAGCGCATCCTCGTGGAACGGCCCCGCGCAGGCGCAGGCCATGACATGCTGGGCGAGCACGTCGAGGCTGCCGGGGCGGAAGGCGTCGCCGTCGCGCTGGCCCTGATCGACTGCTTCCTTGGCCGCCATCGCCTCGAGGAACTCGAAGCGGTTTCCCGGCACCAGCACCGCCCGGCTGGGCACGTCGAGCCGGTGCCCGGCCCGCCCGATCCGCTGCAAGAGGCGCGATGAGCCCTTGGGCGCGCCCATCTGCACGACAAGATCGATGTCCCCCCAGTCCACCCCGAGATCGAGGCTCGCGGTGCATACCAGCGCTTTGAGCTCGCCGCGCGCCATGGCCTCCTCGACCTTGCGGCGCGCCTCGGTGGAGAGCGAGCCATGGTGGATGCCGATCGGCAGGTGATCCTCGTTCACGTCCCACAGGCACTGGAAGATGAACTCGGCGAGGAAGCGCGTGTTGGTGAAAATCAGCGTGGTGCGGTTGGCCTTGATCGCTTCATAGAGCTGCGGCACCGCCCAGCGGCCCGCGTGCCCGCCCCAGGGGATGCGCTCCTCGTTCGGCAGCAGGATCTCGACCTCGGGCTGCGCACCGGCCTCGCCGAGCACCAGCTGCGCGGCGGCGATCTCGCCGTCATCGCCGGTCTGCGGGGCGAGCCATTCCTGGAAATCGCGCGGGCTCGCCAGCGTGGCGGAAAGCGCCGCGCGCTGCACGCCGGACGCGAGGGTCTGTAGGCGGGCGAGGCTGAGCGCCAGCAGGTCGCCGCGCTTGTCGGTGGCGAAGGCGTGGACCTCGTCGATGACGACACGCCTGAGGCCAGCGAAGAGCTCGGCGCTCTCGGGGTAGGAAAGCAGCAGCGATAGGCTCTCGGGCGTGGTGAGAAGGATGTGCGGCGGCCGTTCGCGCTGGCGCTTCTTGCGATCGGAGGGGGTATCGCCGCTGCGGGTCTCGACCCGAATGGGGAGGCCGATCTCCTCGATGGGGGTGAGGAGGTTGCGCTTCACGTCCTGCGCCAGCGCCTTCAGCGGCGAGACGTAGAGCGTGTGCAGCCCCTCCCCCGGTAGCGCCCCTGTGGAGGGTGCGAAGTCGCACAGGGTCGGCAGGAAGCCGGCGAGCGTCTTGCCGGCGCCGGTATCCGCGACCAGCAGCGCATCGGCCCCGGCGCGGGCCGCCGCGAGCATCTCCCACTGGTGCCGGCGCACGCGCCAGCCGCGGCGCTCGAACCATCCGGCGATCTCGGGCGGGAGACGGGGCGGGGCGGGTGTCGTCACCGCACCGGAATGGCGCGGGCGCGCGCCGACATCAATGGCCGACGCTTTCCCCACGCTCCAGCCCGGACGCCGCAAGCTGCGCATCGATCTGCGCGAGCAAGCGGGCAAGGCCCGCCTCGGTGTCGCTCTCGGCGCGGGCGACCAGCACGTCCTGCGTGTTCGAGGCGCGCAGCAGCCACCAGCCGTCAGCGGTGTTGACGCGCACCCCGTCGGTGGCGTTGACGCTCTCGACCTCCGGGCCCGGCGCGGTGGTGAGGCGCTGGGCGATCTCCTCCATGGCGGCGAACTTGCGGCTCTCGTCGACCTGGAAGCGCATTTCCGGCGTATTGAGCATCGGCGGGATCGCGCCGCGCAGCGCGGTCACCGACTTGCCGAGTCGCGCCGCCGCGGCGAGCAGCCGCACCCCGGCATAGAGCGCGTCGTCGAAGCCATAATATTCGTCCGCGAAGAACACGTGTCCGCTCATCTCGCCGGCCAGCGGGGCGCCAGTTTCCTTCATTTTGGATTTGATGAGCGAGTGGCCGGTCTTCCACATCAGCGGCTTCCCGCCAAGCTCCGCCACCCGGTCGAACAGCGCGCGGCTGGCCTTCACGTCGGCGATCACCGTCGCACCGGGGCGGGTTTTCAGCACGTCCTCGGCATAGATCATGAGAAGCTGGTCGCCCCAGATCACCCGGCCCTCGCCGTCGATCGCGCCGATGCGGTCGCCGTCTCCGTCGAAAGCCACTCCGAAATCGAGGTTCTTTGACGCTACGAGCGCACGAAGATCGGTCAGGTTGGCCTCGACGGTCGGATCAGGATGGTGGTTGGGAAAATGTCCGTCAACTTCGGTAAAAAGCAGGTGATGTTCCCCCGGCAGCCGCGCGGCGAGGGCCTCCAGCGCGGGCCCGGCGGCACCGTTGCCGGCGTCCCAGCCGACGCGCAGCTTTTCGAGCTTGGCCGTTTCGATCCCGGCCAGTCCCTGGAGGAGGCGCTCGACATACTCGCCCAGGATGTCGCGCTCGCGGACCTCGCCCGTGCCGCAGGCGAAGGCCCCTTCGGCTGCCAGCTTCCCGAGCTTCTGGATATCGGCGCCGAAGAACGGCCGGCCAAGAAATACCATCTTGAAGCCGTTGTAATTGGGGGGATTGTGGCTGCCAGTTATCTGAATGCCGCCATCCACCTTCTCATCTGAGGCCTCCGCGTAATAGAGCATCGGGGTGGCGCCCATCCCGATCCGCACGACGTTGCAGCCAGCCGCAGTCAGGCCCTCAACCAGCGCGTGCTCGAGCATCGGCGAGCTGACCCGCCCGTCATAGCCCACCGCCACCGTGCTGCCCCCCGCCTCGCGCAGCAGCGTGCCGAAGGCCCGGCCGATCGCGCGCGCATCATCCGCGCCGAGCGTCTCGCCGATAATCCCGCGGATGTCGTATTCGCGCAGGACGGTGGGATGGAAATGGTGTTGCATGCTGTGGATCAGTCCTCTTGAGCGATGCGCCGGTTGGCCAACGGGAGCCGGTGCGCCGCGCGCGCCGACCGTCGACAGAACGGGTGAAGGCGCCAGTTCATCCCCGCACTTCCCCCGCACTTTCAACAAAGGACTTGAAGCAGGATTGTGTCAATCCCGCGATGGTGGCGGCGCTCCCCCATCCGGCGAGTCGCCCGCCTCGCTCGGCAGATCGGCGAGCAGCAGGTCGCGCGCTGCATTGGCTTCCTGCATCGCTGCAGTCGATCCGCCGCGATCCGGGTGGACCATCGCGGTGAGGCGGCGATGCGCGGCGATGATGTCTTCGCGCCCCGCCCCCGCCTCGACCCCGAGCAGGCGGCGCGCCCGCAGCGTCGCCGCGGCCCGGCCCGGTGGCGCCTTCAGGAACTCCCAGGGCCAGCGCCCCAGCGCCCAGCGGCACAGTACGCTGAGCGCCGCGACCGCGAAGATCACCTTCAGCATCAGGCGAATTCCATCTGGCCCTGCTCGCGGTCGAAGGCTGGCAAGCTGAGCGCCTTGATCAGCGCGCGCAGCTCCTGCCGGGCGACGAGGTGGCTGGTGCCGAGTTCGCCGAGGTGGCCCTTGTCGAGCAGCGTCAGGCCCGAAGGGAACAGCTCGCGGTAGATCACGCGTTCGGAAAGGCCCTGCGCCACCCGGAAGCCAACCCGCTTCGACATCTCGCTGAGCGCCTTGTGCAAGCGCGCCTGGTTGCGCGCCTCGACGTGGCCGGTGCGGTTCCTCACCACCACCCAGTCCATCTCGGGCCGCTGCTGCTCGATCGTCATCCGGCTGCGCTTCATCCGCGCCTCCCAGATCAGTTCGGCAAAGAAGGACAGCTTCTTGACCTTGAAGGTCTCGGCATCGACCTGACCGATGAGGTCGAAATCGACGAAGCTGTCGTTCATCGGGGTGACCAGCGTATCGGCGTGCTCCACCGCGATCCGCGCGAAAGGATCGTCGCGCCCCGGGTTGTCGATGATCAGGAAGTCGCAGCTCGCCTCGAGCCGCCGGATCATCCCGAGCAGGTCGCCGGTGGCGGTCCCCCGGAACACCTCGCAGGCCGGGGTCGGCAGGGTAAGGCCGCGCTTCTCGAGCGTGTTCAGTCGGTTCTCGACATAGCGGTGCATGGTGCGCTGGCGCGGATCGAGATCGATCGCGGCGACCCGCGCACCAAGGTAGGCGAGCGCCACCGCGGCATGGACCGCGGTGGTCGATTTGCCGGTGCCGCCCTTCTCGTTGGCGAAAACGATCCTGTGCGCCTGCCCCTTGCGCAGGCTGCGCCCGGCGAGCGCAGGCGGGGCGGGTTGAGCACGCGGGGCGGGCGGCATGGCAGGTCTCTCGGTTCCGGTTGCAATTCGCAAGGCGGACGTCCCTCCGGCGGACGACTTGAATTGGGACACTGTGCGCCGCTAGGGCGTGCTTGTGCATCTATCCTTGGAGGCCTAGCGGTGCAAACGGTCAAGTCGCCTGGCATGTTGAGAACCGCTTTGGCACGGCTACGTGACAATCCAGAGGTGCGGATTGCGCTAGTGCCCACCATGGGCGCGCTCCACGAAGGGCACCTCACGCTGGTCCGCCGCGCCCGCGCCGAGGCGGATCACGTGGTCGTTTCGATCTTCGTCAATCCGAAGCAGTTCGGCGCCAATGAGGATCTGGACGCCTATCCCCGCCAGCTGGCCGAAGATGCCGCGATGCTCGAGACCGAGGGCGTGGCGCTGCTTTGGGCGCCCGATGTCGCGGCGATGTATCCAGCGGGCTTCGTCACCACCGTGAGCGTCGCCGGGGTGAGCGAGGGTCTGTGTGGCGCGGCCCGCCCCGGCCATTTCGACGGCGTGGCCACGGTCGTCTGCAAGCTTTTCAACCAGGTCGCCCCCGACATGGCCTTCTTCGGCGAGAAGGACTTCCAGCAGCTCGCGGTGATCCGGGCGATGGCACGCGATCTCGATCTCACCCGGCCGCACGCCGATGCCATAATCGGCGTGCCCACCGTGCGCGAGGCGGATGGCCTCGCGATGAGCAGCCGCAACCGCTATCTCTCGCCTATCGGGCGCGCCACCGCCGCCGCCCTGCCGCGCGCGATGCAGGCGGCCGTGACCGCGCTGGAAGGCGGTGCCGGGGCAACCGAGACCCTTGCGGCGCTGGAGGCAAACCTGATCGCGGCGGGCTTTTCCAGCGTCGACTACGCGGTGCTCGCCGACAGCGCGTCGCTTGCCCCCCTGCCCGCGCTCGGCAGCGCGCCCGCGCGCCTGCTCGTCGCCGCCCGGATCGGCGGCACACGGCTCATCGACAACCTGCCAGTCACCCCCGCCTGATCGCCTGCGCCGCGCGCGAGGCTGTTGACGCAGGCGCGCCATAAGTGGCATGGGCCTCCTCAGAGCCCGGGCGGGTATAGCTTAGTGGTAAAGCTCCAGCCTTCCAAGCTGGCTATGCGGGTTCGATTCCCGCTACCCGCTCCAGCCCTCCCTTCCCAAACGTCCGAATTTGTCTATAAAGCCCTTGGATTTCCGAGAGGTTTTGGCTCTTCGCCGTCCACCCAAAACTTCACATTTCCACCCGCATCCAGCGTTTGTGGGGGCCAAATCGAAGATGGGGGGAAGGCGGCTTTTGGGCTTGCCCCCCAACCTCGGGGCCCCGATGGACAAAGGAGGCTCGTTCGTGCCGCTTTCCGACGTCGCGATCCGCAACGCCAAACCGCGCGAGAAGCCCTACAAAATGGGTGATGCGCCGGATTTATTCTTGTTGGTGCAGCCCACCGGAGCCGATCACCACGCCCGCGCCGTTCGTCACGAAGCGCCGGGCGCAGGCGAGACTGATCCCGCGCAGCCCTCCGGTGACGAGCGCCACCCGCCCTGCAAGAGCCCCTTGCGCCATGTCGTTGCTCCCGTCCGTGTCCGGCAACGGCATGGCGCAGCCGGTGGGTAGCGAAACCTGTCAAAACGACGGGGCTGCGCGCTCAATAGCGGCGGCGCGCGATCTCGGCCCCCTCGGCGAGCGCGGCGAGTTTCGCCCAGACGATCTCGGGATCGAGGCTGTTGCTCCCTGCATGGACCGAAAAGCCGCAGTCCACCCCGGCCATCACCCGATCTGACCCGAGCAGGTCGGCATAGCGGCCGATGCGCTGGGCGATCAGTTCGGGATGCTCGATATAGGGCGACTGCGGCTCGACCATGCCGGGGCACAGGATCTTTTCCTCGGGGAGTGGATGGTCGGCGAAGAAGGCAAATTCGTGCGCGTGGCGCGGGTTCGCGCCCTCGAGCAGCACCGTGCGCGGCTTGGCGGTCCAGACGATGTCGGCGATCTCGCCAAGCGCCACGTCGCAGTGGTGCGGGCCGGGGTAGTTGCCCCAGCAAAGGTGCATCCTGAGCTGCTCGGCGGGAATGTTCGCGACCGCATGGTTCAGCGCGGCGATGTTCATGCCGATGCGCTTGCGGAACTCCTCGGTCGAAAGGTGCGTGAACTGCACGTGGCGGCCCATCGCCAAGTCGGGGCAATCGACCTGCAAGGTTATCCCGGCGGCGGCGATGGTCTCGTATTCGTGCCGCAGGCCCTCGGCGAGGGCGAAGACATACTCCTCGTCGCTGGCGTAGTACTGGTTGGGAAAGAACAGCGCGGTCACGCCCGGCGAGGCCGCCGACATGAAGGTGGCGTGGCCGTTTGCCAAGCGCTTTAGCCGGCCGGCGTCGATCCGGGGCGCCTCCATGTCGATCACCTCGATCGGCGCGGTGCAGGCCGGCGCGGAGCGCTTGGCGCGGCCCTTGTTGCCGAACACCTGCGCCTTGGCGCCGGGGAAGGCCTCCAAGTCGGCAAATTCGTATTGCCCCGCCTCCCCGCCGAAGCCCGACAGGCGGTGCTTGATATAGGTCGCGTAGGAGGGCTTGGACTGCTCGCCATCGTTGACGATGGAGACGCCCGCCTCGATCTGGCGCTTTATGACATAGGCGGTGGCTTCCTCGACCGCGGCATCGAAGGCCGCCTCGGACACAGCCTCGCCGCCCTCGCGGGCGAAGACCAGATCGAGCAGCGCTTCGGGGCGCGGCAGGCTGCCCACGTGGGTGGTGAGGAACTGGGGGGTCATTCGGTGGCCTTTGGCTGAAGGAACTGGGCAAGCGCGGCATTGAACGCGGCCGGATTGTCGGCATTGGCGAGATGGCCCGCGCCGGGGATTTCCAGATGCCGCGCGCGCGGAGCCACGCTGGCAAGCACGCGCGCGCATTCGCGGCGCCACAGGGTGTCATGCGCGCCCGTCATCGCCAGCACCGGCATGGCGAGCAGCGCCGCCGCTTCATGCGGGAAGCCCGGCACCTGACTGGAGGCGTACAGATCGCGTCCGTCATAATCGGCGAGGATTTCGCGCAGCAGCGTGCGCGCGGCGGGCGTGTGGGTTTCCATCAGCGGATGGCGCGACCATTCGGCGCGCAGCCGCTCCAGATCCCCTGCCGCGGCGAGCGCGCGGAAGCGGTCGAGATCGATCACCTCCTCGCGCGGGACCAGTGCCGGGAGCGGCGCGCCGGAGACGATCAAGCCAGTGAGACGCGCGCCATGACGCCGCGCCACATCGAGCGCCACCACTGCCCCCTGCGACAGGCCGGCCAGCGCGAACCGCTCGAACCCTAGGAAATCGGCGATGGCGATGACATCCTCGGCCTCGCGCGCAAGATCGCTCGGCGCGGTGGCGCGCCCGCAGCCGCGGCGATCGGGCACTACAAGGAAATGCGCATCCGCCAGCCCCGCCACCTGCGGTGCCCACATGCGGTGATCCAAGGTCCAGCCGTGGAGCAGGATCAATGGCTGGCGGCCCGGTTCGAGGGCTCCGGCCATGATGATGGGGAGCGTGCCGCCTGCAACGGCGACTTCGCCATGTGAGAGGTCAGGCGGCGAAGGGACGCGCGCAGCAAGCATGTGCAGGCGCGTCCCCCCGTGCCTCACGCCGCTTCTTCGGCGCGGAAGGGATTGTTGTTGTGATGATCGCCCGCCAACCAGCGCTTCAGCTCGGCATGGGCATTGGCGCGGCGTTCGGCGTCGAGCGGCGCAGCGCGTTCATCGTCACAGGTGAATTCGAGGATCATGCCGTTGGGATCGGTGACATAGAGCGAGCGGCAATAGCCATGCTCCAGCACATAGGTCTGCGGCTCCACGATCCCGCCCGCAGCGATGCGCCGCTGCAATTCCGCCTGCGCGTCCTTGTCGACGTGGAGCGCGATGTGGATGAAGGGGCTCGACGGGATATCGGGGCCGAATTCGGCCTGATCCTCAGGGTCGGCGAACTGGAAGAAGGCGAGCGCGCTCCCATCCGCCAGTTCGAAGAACACGTGGCAATAGGTGCGCTCCTTGCCGAACAGCTCGTCCTTCTCGCAATAGGTCGCCATCAGCGGGAAGCCGAGCACGTCCTCATAGAAGGCGCGCGTGGCTTCGAGGTCTTTGGTGACGTAGGCGGTGTGATGGAGGCGGTTGGCGAGGATTTTCTGCGTCATCGTGCTCTCTCCCTCTGTTCGGTCAGGCCGCGAGCTTTGCGGCGATGGCGGCGACGTGTGCGCCCTGAAAGCGCGCTCCGGCAAGTTCGTTGCCGGACGGCATCCGGCTGCCGTCGTTCCCCGCCAGCGTGCTCGCGCCGTAGGGCGTCCCGCCGCTGATCTCGTCCATCTCGGCATTTCCCTTGAAGCTGTAGGGCAGGCCGACGATCACCATGCCGTGATGCAGCAGCGTGGTGTGGAACGAGGTGATGGTGGTCTCCTGCCCGCCGTGCTGGCTGGCAGTGGAGACGAAGACGCTGCCGACCTTGCCCACCAGCTTCCGCTGGAACCACAGGCTCCCGGTCTGATCGAGGAAGTTCCTCATCTGCGCGGCCATGTTGCCGAAGCGGGTGGGTGTGCCGAAGACGATGGCGTCGTATTCCGCCAGCTCGTCCGGGGTCGCAATCGGAGCGCGCTGATCGGTCTTCATTCCTGAAGCCGCCACCACCGCCTCCGGCACTAGCTCGGGAACCCGCTTGACCGTGACCTCGGTGCCGGGGACGCTCGCCGCCCCCTCGGCCACGGCCGCCGCCATCGCCTCGATATGGCCATAGCTCGAATAAAAGAGCACCAGCACCTTGGTCATCGCGGCACGCTTCCCTTTAGAACTTGTAGCCGATCTCCACCCCGTAGCGGCGCGGCCTTGCGCGGAACACGAAGCCGCCGGGCGAGAATTCGGCGTTGTAGGTCTCGTCAAAGAGGTTCTGCGCGAAGGCGGTCAGAGATACGCCGCTCGCCAGCGTCACCCCCGCGCGCGCGTCGACGAGGTCGACCGGATCGCGCACGGTGGTGTTGAACGGTTCCCACCAGGTCCGCCCGATGCGGCGGTAATCGACCCGCAGCAGCGCATCGAGGCTATCGCTGATCGGCCCGGCATACTGCGCGCCAAGGTTGATGGTGTAGCGCGAGATCTGCGGCGCCTCGTTGCCGATCACCGATGGGTCGGGGAAGGCCTTTATCTCGCTGTCGGTCACGCCGATCGCTGCGTTGATGTCGAAATCGGGGAGCACCTCGGCGCTCGCCTCGAGTTCGAAGCCGTTGATCCGCGTCTCGGGGATGTTGCCGAGGTTCTGGGTCGAGGAGGCGGCGAGGAAGACGAAGAAGTAACTGTTCTCCGACTTGGTGGTGTAGGCCGCACCTGCTAGACGAACCGGACCGAGCTGCGCCTTGGCGCCGATCTCGAAAGTGTCGGCGGTCTCGGCCTGAAAAATGTCGCCGACGCCGACGATGTTGTTGTTCACCGCCTCGGCGCCGACGCCAGTCTGGTTGAAGCCGCCCGAACGAAAGCCGCGGGAATAGCCGCCGTAGATCGTGAGGTCCGCATTCGGCTCCCAGGTCAGGGTGATCTTCGGCTGCCAGTCGTCGAACACCGCGGTGCGCACCTCCCCGCTCTGCGCCTGCGGCACGCCGGGCACCACCGGCAGGAAGGCCTGCGGGGTCAGCGTGGTCTGGCGCCGCCGGTCGCGGTCGTAGCGCAGCGAGGCATCGACCCGGAACTCCGGCGAGAACTCGTAGCCCGCATTTGCGAACAGCGCCCAGGCGAAGTTCTCCTGCCCGTCGGCGAGATAGGAGAACTGCGGGTTCAGCGGATTGGTCGAAGGGCTGCGGAACACCGGGAACACCCCGTTGCCGGTGTCGATCATGTTGCCCGTCGAGATGAACCGCTGCGTGTCGATCAGGTAGCCGCCGACCATCCAGTTGAGGGCCCGCCCGTCCTCGGGCGAGGCGAGGCGCACTTCCTGGCTGAATGCCTCGACATCGAGGAACTGGCTCTGGTTGAGATCGAAGCCGTTGCCGGGGCCGAACAGGAACTCGAAGAGATTGAAGAAGAAGCTTTCCGGGATCGGCTTGAAGTCGAAAGCGTCACCGGTGAGCACTTCCTCGAGCGTGTCGTATGACGAGATCGAGGTGAACACCGCATTGTCGCCGGCATATTCGATCTTGAGCGCGATGTTGTAGATGTCGCGGTCGTTCTGGCCGGGGTTGTTGACCCGCACGTCGGCGATGTCGTTCACGTCGGCGACGATATTGTAATAGAGTCCTTGCGTGCGCAGCTGGTTCAGCGAGCCGCGCAGGTCGAAGGTCAGTTTCTCGGTCGCCTCGACGACGAGGTTGGCGCGCAGGGAGAAGTCCTCGACCGGATCGGCATCCTCGCCAAGGAAGGTGTTGGGGATGAAGCCATTGGTGTCGTACCACGATCCGGCGACGCGGAACTTGACGTTCTCGGCAATCGGGCCGCTGATCCCGCCGCGCAAGAAATAACCGAAGCCGTTGTCGATCCCGGCGGTGAAGTTGCCCGCGAACTCGTCGGTCGGGGCCTTGGTGGTGATGATGATCGCCCCGCCGATCGCGTTGCGCCCGTAGAGGCCGCCCTGCGGGCCCTTCAGCACCTCGATCTGCTCGATGTCGAACAGGTTCTGGTTGAACTGCGCGGGGTTCACCTGCTGCACCCCGTCGACGATCACCGCGACCGAGGGCTCGGAATTGCGGTTCTGGGTGATGCCGCGGATGATGACGAAGGCATTGCCCGCGTTCTGGGTCTCGACAAGGTTGACGTTGGGCGTGAGCGCGATGAAGTCCGCAGGTCGTTCAATCCCGGCATTGGCGATTGCTTGCGAATCAAAGGCGGTGACGGCGGCGGGAGTGTCCTGGAGGGTCTCGCTGCGGCGCAGGCCGGTCACGACGATGCCATCATCCTCAAGTGCGCCCGCCTCGGGATTCAGGACGGCGCCTTGGGCGGCGAGCGGCGCTGCGGCGAGCGTGGCGGTGGCCAGAACGGTGGAGCCCAGCAGTCGGCAGCCGGTGCGGCTCATCCCTGAAAACGTCATACCTCTCTCCCCTGAATGCGCTTTTGCGCCGTTCTTGTGGCGATCCCTCCCTCACGTGAGTTAGAAACTTCGCAATGCGAAGTCAACTTCGATATGCGAAATCCTTGAAATGTTACACGGCAGTCACGCTCGCATCGTTGCGGAGCGAGACACGGCGGTCCGACGGGCCTCATCCCAGGGGTAGCCTCGGCTGGCGCGCACCGGCGCAAAGTCCCCGTTTGAGGGTGTCGCGCAGTCCCAATTCCCCTCCCGCCGCGACCGGCGGGCACGCCGGGATCAGGGACGCAGGCTCGCCTCGAGCGCCGGCCAGCGCGCCAGCGAAGCCTCGATCTCGCCCGCCGCATCGCGCAGCAGCGGCAGACGGGTGCGCACCAGCTCGTCCTGCGAGATGCGGGTGGTGGAGGTCGAGCAGTTGATGCTGGCAATCACCCGTCTCGCTCTCCCGAAGATCGGCACCGCGACCGAGACGATCCCGTAGTCGAGCTCGTCAAGCGCCGAATCGTAGCCCCGCTCGGCGATCAGCTGCAGCCGGTCGGCGAGCGCCGCGCGCTCGGTGACGGTACGCTCGGTAAAGCGCTGGAAAGGCGCGCGGGCGAGGAGCGCGCTGCGCTCGTCCTCGGGCAGATGCGCGGCGAGCGCCTTGCCGAGCGAGGTCGCGTGGAACGGGAAGCGCGTCCCCACCCCCGCCGCCACGCGGAACCGCCGGTCGGTGGAGACGTGGGCGACATAGAGGATTTCGGTGCCCGACAGCACCGCCAGCGAAGCGCTGTCCCCAGTCTGATCGCGCAGGCCCTGTAAGGGCGGCAGCACCACCTGCTCGATCTGCATCGAGGCGAGGAAGGCCGAGCCGATCGTCAGTACCGCCGGGCGCAGCAGGAACTTGCGGTCATGCTGACCGACATAGCCGAGCTCCACCAGCGTTATCAGGCAGCGCCGCGCCACAGCGGGGGGCAGGCCGGTCCTGGCGGCGACCTCGGAGAGGGTCATCTCCGGGTGGTCCTCGTCGAAAGCCTTGAGGACGCGCAATCCGCGTTCGAGGGTCGAGAGGAACTCGGGGTCCTTCCCCGTGTCCGTGTTCGCCGCGTCAGCCCCTGCGGATCCCATGTACAGGCCTTTCGATGGAGCGGCGGATGGCCGCGTCGTCGGCCCCCAATAGGGGCGGCGCGGTGACGCTGTCCATCCGCTCGCCATCGAAGCTCAGCGGCGAGCGGATCGTGCGGAACTCGCCCTTGGGCCCGTGCGGATCGACGACTTCGAGGCCGAGCACCTTTGCCTGATCCGTGGCGAGCACCTCGGCGGCGTCGTAGACCGGCGAATTGGGCACCTCGAGCCGGGTCAGTATGTCGGTCCAGTGCGCGCGGGTCTCCTGCGCGAAGATCGGCGCGAGAAAGGCGACGACGTCCTCGTAATGGGCGATGCGCGCCTCGCGGCTGGCGAAGGCGGGAAGCTCCAGCATGTCGGGCCGGCCCACGGCGAGGGCGAGGTTCTCCCAGAACTTGGGCGGCGAGGACATGTGCAGCGCCAGCCACTGGCCGTCCGAGCAGCGGAAGACGTAGCTCTGCGAGACGTGGGGGCGCGAATAGGGCCCCATCACCTCGCCGGCGGAGAGGAGGTGGGTGAAATCGTCGAGGTTGAAGTGGCACATCGCCTCAAACATCGAGGTCTCGACGAGCCGCCCCTTGCCGCTCACGTTCCGCTCGTTGAGCGCGGCGAGGATGCCGAGCGCGGTGTAGAAGCCGGTCATGGCGTCGGCGATCGCCGGGCCGACGACGCGCGGATGCTCGGGGTTGACGAGGAGCCGGAGAAAGCCCGAGGCGGCCTGCGCAACGGTGTCGAAGGCGGGCCGGTCGCGGTCGGGGCCCTCTGCGCCGAAGCCCGAGATCGAGGCATAGACGAGCCGCGGGTTGATCGTCTGGAGCCGCTTCGCATCGACCTTCAGCCGGTCGGCGACGCCGGGGCGGAAGTTCTGGATGAAAACGTCGGCCGTCTCGACCAGCCGGTCGAGCACGGCAAGATCCTCCGGCACCTTGGGATCGATGGTAATCGACCGCTTGCCCCGGTTGTAGGTCTGGAAGTGCGGCGAGTAGAGCTCGCCCTCGAAGGAGCGGAACGGATCGCCGGTACCCGGCTGCTCGACCTTGATGACATTGGCGCCAAGATCGGCCAGCAGCATCCCGGCAGCCGGCCCGGTGATGAAGGTGCCCATCTCGAGCACGGTGATCCCTGCCAGCGGTCGCGCCATCATCCCACAAGTCCCAATTAGGTTTGCCTTGACATTGCGGCTGGTATCTTCTTCGTATAACGAAATCAACTTCGAATATCGAAAAGAGTGGCGATGCGTATCGGGAAGCAAGACAACGCGGTGACCTCGATCTGCACTTCGGATGCAACCAGCATCACCGTGCGCGGGCACGACCTGTGCAGCGAGATCATCGGCCGTCTCGATTTCACGAGCTATTTCTGGCTGCTCGTGACCGGCGCCCTGCCCTCTGCGCCGCAGCGGGCACTGGCCGATGCGGTGTTGTGCGCCATTGCCGAGCATGGCCTGGTGCCCTCGGTCGTCGCCACCCGCATGACCTATGCTGCAGCGCCGGAAGCGTTCCACGGCGCCGTGGCCGCAGGTCTGCTCGGCTGCGGCAGCGTCGTGCTCGGAAGCGCCGAGGTGGCGGGCCGCTTCTACGCGCAAGTCGTGGCCGATGCAGAAGGCGGTGACGCTGCCGTGACCGCCAAGGCGGCGATCAAGTCATTGCGCGCCGAGAAGAAGGCCATCCCCGGGTTCGGACACCCGCAGCATTCCGCCGGCGATCCTCGCGCGCACCGCCTTCTCGCACTGGCCGCGGAGCACGGGATGGAGCGCAGGCACATCGCCATGCTGCGCACCATCGAGGCCGTGCTGCCCGAGACGATCGGCCGCCCGCTCCCCATCAACGTCAACGGCGCGATACCCGCAGTGATGCTCGACGCAGGGTTCCCGCTCGCCGCGCTCAAGGGCATCTCGCTGCTGGCCCGCACCGCCAGCCTGATTGCCCACCTGCAAGAGGAGACCGAGCGTCCGATCGGCTTCATCATGTCGGGCGCGGCGGCGGAGCGGATCGGCTTCGAGCCCGGAGCGTAGCCTTTGGGCAGGGCGTCACGTAGCCAGCGCACCTGCACGCCCGCTGCGGCCAAGATATGTGCGCCGAGCAAGATCGTGCAAGAATTTCGCCCCTGCGCCCGCCAAGATCCGCTCGCCCTCGCTCGGAAGGGAAACGGACATGGTGTTTCACACAGCGCTCTCGCGGCGGTCCCTGGTGGCGGCCGGCGGCACCGCCGGCCTACTCGGTCTCGGCGGCCTCGGCTCGCTCGCCCGTGGCGAGGCGCGCACCGGCTCCACGATCACGGTGGAACCCACCGCGTTCCGCCCGATGAGCGAGATCATCGGCTTTGGCGTGCGCAAGGAGGCGCATGGCCTCACTGCCGACAGCGACGATGTGCGCATGTACCGCGAGGCTGTGGGCTGGATGAAGGCGCGCTCGGAGGCGAACCCGCTCGACCCGCTCGGCTGGGCGCAGCACTGGGCGCACCATTCGCTGTTCTGCGCGACCAACACCTTCAACTTTCAGGTCCATTACGGCTGGTTTTTCCTGCCCTGGCACCGCGCGTATCTGGTCAACCTCGAACAGAAAATCCGCCGCGTCCTCAACGAACCCGGTTTTGGGCTGCCCTATTGGGACTGGACCCGCAATCCGCGCATCCCGGCATGGTACTGGGGCGAGGACAACCCGCTCAATAATCCGACCAGGTTGCAGGAACCGGGCGACTTCATGCCCGGCGACTTCATCGAACTGGGCCCGGCGCTCAGGGCGCTCGACTTCTCCAATTTCGGCGGCCGCAAACGCGTGCCGGGCGAGTTCCAGGTGGAGGGGACGCTCGAACAGGGCGCGCACAACAACACCCACAACTGGACCGGCGGGGAGATGGCCTCCTTCGACGGGGCGGGCAATGACCCGATGTTCCAGAGCCACCACGGCAATATCGACCGGCTGTGGGAGATCTGGCTCGCCCAGGGCGAAGGGCGCGCCAACCCCACGGACCCGGAGTGGCTTGATCATCTCTTCTGGTTCTACGGCCCCACCGGAGAGCGCGAGGCGGTGCGCGTCGGCGACCTCATCGACACCCGCGCACTCGGCTACGCGTTCGAGAACCTCGACTGGCGGCACACACTGACGCCTTACAACACGCCCCGGATCGAGGGGTATGTCTCGAATTACGCGGCGCTCGGCCTCACCACCGCCGAACTCGCCGCGATCAGGAGCCTCAAGGAGGGCACCCGCATCGGGCGGGTCTCGCTCAATTACGAGCGCATGACCCTGCCGATCCAGCCGTTCCAACACCGCCTGTTCTTCATCGACGAGCCGAGCGGGGAGGCGACATACGTGGGCACCTTCACGATCCTGCCGATCCCGGACCTGCGCGCCGGGCTCGAGAAATCGGTGACGAGCCAGGTCGAGGTGCCCCCGGCCGCGCTCGAGATCCTGCTCAAGAGCGGGCGGGTGCGCGTGGTCGGGGTCGGCGTGCCGCTCAAGGGTCGCAAGATCCCGACCCAGCCGATCCCCTTCGAGGGCGTTTCCCTCTCGATCGACGCCTGACGCCCGCCTTTCGCACGACAAGGAGCCCGGCCATGACCAGAGCCATCCTCGCCGCCAGTCTCGCCCTGCTTCTGGCCGCCTGCGGGCAGGCCCATGCCGACGTTGCCGATCCCCCGGCACCCGCACTCGCCGCGCCCTCGGGGCGATATGTGAGCGATCCCGGGCATACCTCGCTGCACTGGCAGATCCGGCACCTGGGTCTGTCGAACTACACCGCGCGGATGAGGACGGTGTCGGTCACGCTCGACTTCGATGCCGCGAACATCGAGGCCTCCTCGGTCACCGCGACCATCGACCCTGGCTCGATCGACACCTATTTCGTCGGCGACAAGAACTTCAATGCCGAGATCGCGAGCCCGCTGATCCTCGACGCCGCGAGGCATCGCGCGATCACCTTCCGCTCGACCGGGATCCGGCGCACCGGGCCGAACACCGCTGACGTGACCGGCGATCTCACCTTACGCGGGGTGGCCCGCCCCGTGACCCTTGCCGCGAGCTACAACGGATCGATGGCCGAACACCCCTTCGTCAAGGTGCCCGCGCTCGGCTTCTCGGCGCGCGGGCGGATCGATCGCACCGCCTTCGGGCTGGACTTCCTCTCCGGCCAGGGCCTCGGCGACGAGGTCGACATCCTGATCGAGACCGAACTGCTCAAGCAATAGGGCGCGCAGGATGCGGCCCACCCTCCTCCTTGCCGGCGGCGCCGCCCTTGCCTTGGCAGCGCCGCTACGGGCTGAAGCCGAGGATGCGCCGGCGGACGCGGGGGGGCTGGTCCTCAGCGGCCAGCTGCGCGAGCGCGCAACCTACCTCTCTGCGGTCGAATACGACGAGGAGGCCGAGACCGCCGGATGGTTCTGGACGCAGCGCGCGCTGATCGCCGCCGATGCGCAGGTGTCCGAAAACCTGCGCCTGCGCGCCAGCGTGGTGAGCGCTCTCATCGAAGGGGGCGAGGAGGACAGCCCGGCCGAGCGCAATGTCCTCGATCTCCAGGAGGCCTTCGTCGAACTCGGCCCACGCGACTCCTTCCTGAGGATCGGGCGGCAGGAGATCCGGCTCGGCTCGCAGCGATTGCTCGCGGTGCGCGACGGGACCAACGTGCGGCGCAACTGGGACGGGGTGCGCGGCTCGGCACAGCTGGGCGAGGCGACGCTCGATACCTTCGCGCTGCGGCTGGTCGAGACCCGGACCAACGAGGTCTTCAACGACGGGCGCGTCGAGGGCCGTGACCTTGCCGGAGCGCAGGTCGCCTTCCCCGGCGCGCTCGGCCGGATCGAGACCTACTATCTCTACACCACCTTCGACGATCGCCCCACCATCGAGGGCGTCGGCGACGAACGCCGCCATTCGCTCGGTCTGCGCGCCGCGGGAAAGGCGCGCGGCTGGTCGTGGGACTGGGAGGCGGTCTACCAGTTCGGCCGCTTCGGCGCGGGCGACATCAGCGCCTGGACCATCGCCACCAACACCACCTACCAGTGGAAGGAACGGGCGTGGAAACCCGAGGTGATGCTGTCGCTCAACGTCGCATCGGGCGACGGCGAGGCGGGCGACGGCGATCTCGGAACCTTCAGCGCGCTCTACCCCAATGCCAGCTACTTCTCCGAGAACGCGGTGCTCGGCCCGGCGAACTTCTTCAACGTCCACCCCTATTTCCGGGTCTATCCGCAAGATGGCCTCAAGCTGTGGGTCGACGTCAACTGCTACTGGCGGCTGAGCCGTGCGGACGGCGTCTACGGCCCACCCGGCAACCTGTTTCGCCTGCCGCAGGGCGTGCGCGACCGCTTCGTCGACGTCTCTGTCTCGGGAGGGATCGAGTGGGAGGCGAGCCGCGATATCTTCGTCAGCCTGCTGTTCACCCACTCCGCCCCGCAAGCCTTCATCGCGGCGACCGGCCCTGCCGACACCATCGATTTCGTAGAGGCGACGCTGCAGTTCGATTTCTGAGCCGGAACGCCTGCGTCCCAGCCCTACTTGCTGGCGAGCTTGCGCGCTTCAGCCTCGTCCATGCCGCGCAGCAGGTAGACCAACCGCGCCTGACGCTCGGCCCCGAAGGTCACCGCGTCCGTGCCGATGGCGCGCTCGTGCGCCGCGATCCGGGCTGCCGTCTCGGCGTCGTGCGCGAGGATCGGCGGCAGCATGACCGCGCTGGTAAGAGCAAATCCGAAAAGGCCGAGCAGCACTGCATCTTTCTGACCGCGCATCTTCCGCACTCCTGTTCCGCGAGGGGCAGAGGCGCCTCGCGTGTCCGTGTCGGGCAGCGAGATGGGCGCGGGGGCCGCAATCCGGAACGTGTGCAAGGCGAAGAGGACCATTGCTCCAGACGAAACAATCGGGCCGGGACAGGAGGGTCAGGCGGCGGCGGTGCACCACGTGGCGGCCGCTCCGATCACCGGATCGGCCGCGGCGCCGATCCATGCCGGATCGAAGGGCATCGGCACATGCGAGCGATCCCCCGGTCGGGCTGCAGCGTGGGCGCGAAGTAGCCTTTGAGCGGAAGGTCGAACACGATTCCGCTGAAGGGCAGCTTCACGAACAGGAACGCCCCGCCGTTGATCCCGCGCCGGTTGCCGCCAGTGATCTCGCCGAACAGCCGCACCCTGCCGCTCGCGCGCGCGGCATTGATGAAGCCGAAGGTTGCCGAGGAGTTGGTCGGGCCGATCAGCGCCGCCACCGGGCAGGCGATACGTTTGGGCGAGGGCGCGATGGCGGACTGGATCGCATCCTCCCGCGGCGCCCACATACCCTCGCAGAGAGGCCGCGCGCCCTCGCCGAGATCGTAGAAGCTCCGGTCCCAGGTGCTCGAATGCTTGCGCAGCAGGGCGGGCATCTGCGTGAAGCGCAGCCGCGCCTCGAAGGGCCATCCGGCGAGCGGCCGCTCGGTCAGGCGGGCGATGATCGGATCGCCGCAATCGTCCCCGCCCTCGTTCTCGCGGATGTCGATCACCAGCCCGCGCGCGCCGGCGAGACTGTCGAGCCGATCCTCGAGCCAGCCGCGCCAGTCCCAGGTGCTGTTCCACATCGCCCAGCCGGGCATGGTCAGCACGCGCACCCCATCGGCCCGTTCCTGCCATGTCCAGCGCGCGCCATCGCCCATTTCGGGGACGCGGGCCATCTCCGCACGGCGCCCAGCGAGGTCGATGGCGGGGAGCGTGCGGGCGAACCGGTGGCCGCAGGGGGTGCGCAGGATCAGCCGGTGAAGCCCGTCCGCGGGAGGCGGGGCGATCAGGCCCTGGAAGATGTCGAAGGTCTCGGACTCCTCCTGCCCCTGCACGGATAGCAGCGCGCGGCGCTTGGCATCGTTGCCGCCGTCGGCGCGGGTATAGGGCATGAGCGCGGGGAGCACGTCCTCGTCGTCCCGGTTAAAGACGTTGGCATAGCTGTGCCCGCAGCGCAGCGTGGCGAGATAGCGGGAAGCGCGAGGTAGGCGGCGGCCATGTCCTCACGGTCGGCGGCGGCGCGGTAGGCCGCCTCCAATGCCGAAAGCCTGCGCGCGGCGTCGCGCGGGCCTTGGTAGCGGGTGAGGCCCGGGTGAATGCCCATCGCCGCGCGCAGGACCGCGAGGTCGAGATCGGTGTCGATGCCCGGCCGGATGTCGAGCAGCGCTGCGGCGGAGGCGGGGGCGGCAAGCATCCCGGCGAGCGAACTTGCGGCAAGTCCGGAGATGAAATGGCGTCTGTTCATGGCTGAGGCCCTTGCCGGTCGCCGCGCCCTCGTCGCCTCACTTCCGCCAATCGACCGGATTTTTCATGATCCGAGCCCCCGCCGCCACGCCGAGGGGCTAGTGCCGAAGCGTTCGGCGAAGGCGCGGTTGAAGCTCGCCTTGGAGGCGAAGCCGGCTTCCAGCGCGAGGTCGAGCAGGCCGGCGGCGGGGGCCTGCGTCATCGCCTCGGCAACGGCCTCGGCGCGCATCCGGTTGATCAGCGTCGAGAAGCTCACCCCCAGCCCCTCGTTGCACGCTCTCGAGAGATAGGCGGTGTTGGTACCGACGAGCCGTGCGGCACTGGCGAGCGAAGGTCGCTCTCGCGATAGGCGCCTTGGGCCCGCAGCTGCTCCTCCCAGCGCGCACCCAGCGCCGCCCAGTCGTGCCCGGCCTGGGCCGCCGGCGCCTCGGCGGAGGGCGGCGACATCACCTGCCACGGCAGCGCCGCGTGCCGCCAGCCCTCGACCGCCAGGTACACGGTCACCGCTGCGATCCCGAGGTAGAGCGGCATCAACCCCTCGTGGCCGAGCGGGTGGATCAGATCGACCAACTCGAAACCCGCCCACAGGGCGAACAACAGCGCCAGCCACGCCCTAGGCGGCCAGCACCTGCGGATCAGCGCATGAGCATAGAAATAGGCCAGCCGAACGTAAGCTCCATGCCAGCGAAGGTGGCGCATAGGCGCAAGCGGCGCAATCCCGCTGCCGGAACAGGATCATACCGGGAACAAATACCGCTTATTCCGGCTGGCGGACGCGCGCGATAGACAGCGAGGCGAATCCGGAGGCAAGGGCACCATGACGAGGCGAAAGACAGCTATCGAACATCTCGAAGGCGGGCGCGAACCGCATATCGTCCACATGATCCCGCCGGGCGCTCCGGGGCACCGCGAGGCGGCCGGCGGAGCGATGGTGGTATCCTCGCCCGCCGAGGTCGATGCCCTGATCCGCCGTCTCCGGCCCGGTGAGGTCGTGACCCTCGACCATCTGCGCGCAGCCATCGCCCGCCGGCACGCGGTGGCGGTCGCGTGCCCCGTGTCGACCGCGATCTTCGTCAACATGAGCGCCCGCGCGGCGGAGGAGCGGCGCGCGATGGGCGTTCCCGAAGCCGACCTCACCCCGTGGTGGCGCGTGCTGAAGAAGGGCGGCTTCCTCAATCCCAAGTGCCCCGGGGGCACGGACAACCAGACCGCCCTGCTCGAAGCCGAAGGCGTGCGGGTCTCGCCGCTGCGCCGGCAGCCGGCGGTGTTCGACTTCGCAGAAAGGTCGCCCGCCGATCCGCTCGAAAACCGGCCCTAGGACAAGCTGCCGCTTTCCTAACCGCGCCTAGCGCTTCTTGCGGAGCCGGCCGCGAGGCCTTTGTCCACGCTCTGGACGCAAAGCTCGGACCTCACCGGCACGAGGAAACTGCCTCGTGCTTTCTGGGCGCGGGTCAATCGGCGATGAACATCCGGCAGATGAGCCAACTCGGCGGCATGGCCCTGATGGGGCTTCTCGTGCTGGTCACGCTGTTCAGCGCCTTCAGCATCAACACGATCCGCTTCGGCGGGGAGATGCACCGGATCAACCAGCAGCTCCACGAATTCAACGCGGACATCCTGCCGCCGCCCGAATATCTCGTCGAAGCCTACCTCGTCGCGAACCTCGTGGCCCGTTCGCCGGGGAAAATCCCCGGCTTCGAGGCCAAGCTTGCCGATCTGCGACAGCAGTGGCGCCAGCGCGCGGACCACTGGGCCGGATCCGATCTCGACGGGGACCTCAAGGCCGGCCTCGCCGCCACCGTGGCCGAGGACGGCGCCGCTTTCTGGCAGATTGTCGACACGCAGCTCATCCCCGCCGCGCGGGCGCGCGATGCCGAGGCGACCGCGCGCCACCTCGCCGCGCTCGACAGGGTCTACGAACGTCATCGCGCGCGAATCGATGCCCTCGTCGCGGGGGCCGCGGACCGCCAGCGCGAACTCGAGGCGAGCGCCGCCTCGGTGCTGATGGCGATCCTGCTCGGCCTCGTGCTCACCGTGCTGATCCTGTTCGCAGGGATCGCTCTTGCGCTGATCCTGCTGCGCCGCAAGGTGATCGTCCCGCTCGCCACGACCGCCGACACCATGGAGCGCATGGCGGGCGGCGATCTCGAGGCCGGACGGTGCACGTCCCACAGCGCCGACGAGATCGGCACCATGACCCGCGCCATCGAGGTGTTCCGCCAGAGCGCGATCGACGCGCGCGAGGCGGATGCCGAGCGCAAGCGCATCGTCGGCGTGCTGCGCGAGCGTCTCAGCGCCATGGCCGCGGGCGACCTCGAGGAGCCTATCGAGGGTTTCTTCGCCGAAGCCTACAAGGGCATTCGCATGGACTTCAACCAGGCACAGACGGCCCTTCGCGAGATGATCCGCTCGGTGGTCGGCTCCGCCCGGCAGATCCACCGCAGCGCGGCCGAAGTGAACGAGGCGGCCATTGACCTGTCCGAGCGTGCCGCCCGCCAGGCGGCGACGCTCGAGGAGACCGCCGCCGCGCTCCAGCGCACCAACAAGGACATCCAGCTCAGCACCCAACTCACCCAGGAAACCAATGCCGAGGTCGCGCTCGCGCGGCAGAACGCGACCCGCAACCGCCAGATCGTCGAGACCGCGGTCGAGGCCATGGGGCAGATCCAGTCCTCCTTCGCCGAGGTCGCGAACATCACCAATCTCATCCAGAACATCGCCTTCCAGACCAATATCCTCGCGCTCAACGCCGGGGTCGAGGCGACGCGCGCGGGCGAAGCGGGCAAGGGCTTCGGCGTGGTCGCCAACGAGGTGCGCGCGCTCGCCCAACGATCCTCCGAAGCGGTCACCGCGATCCAGCAACTGATGGCCCGCAGCGCCGAGAGCATCGCCAACGGATCGCAGCAAGTCGCCTCCTCGGGCAATGCCCTTCGCGAGATGATCGAGATCATCGACCGGGTGAGCCAGCGCGTCGAGAAGCTCGCCGCTTCCTCCAGCGTGCAGGCGGGCAACCTCAACGAGGTCGATGCGGCGATTGCCGATCTCGAACGCTACACCCAGCAGAACGCGGCGATGGCCGAGGAAACCAGCGCGGCGAGCGAACTGCTCCGGCACGAGGTGACACGGCTGTCGGCGCAGACGGCGTTGTTCGCCGGCGCTCAAGGCAGCGCCGAGGAGCGCGACCGCGACGCGCCGGTCGACCTCAGGCTCTATGGCTGACGCGAAAGGCGCCGCGTGGCGGCTCAATCGCCAGCGAGGTCGCCTGGGGTGCCTTCGTGCGGAGCCTCGTAAGTGGCCCAGTCCACGCCACCCGGCGGCGGCGGCGGGGCGCCGACCGGGCCGGGAATCTCGCTCGGCTCGCCGATCCGCAGCCGGTGTAAGTGGACCTTGGCGATCATGTTGGCGCTGACTGGGGCGGTGACGAACAGGAACACAGAGATGAGCAGCTCGTGCGTGGTCCACTCGCCGCGCACCAGATGGAAATAGGCGAGCGAGCCGACCAGCATCGCCCCCAGCCCGAGCGTCGTCGCCTTTGTCGGGCCGTGGAGCCGCTCCATCGGCGAGGGCAGGCGCACGATCCCCCAGCTCCCGATCAGCGCGAAGGCACCTCCGAGCACGACCAGCGCGGCGACCAGCAGTTCGGCAAGGGTGCCGCCCGCGCTCATTCAACGATATCCCCGCGCAGCAGGAACTTGGCATAGGCCACCGTCCCGACGAAGCCGACCATCGCAAGCAGCAGCGCCGCCTCGAAGGCGATCCCGCTGCCCCCCGCGATCCCGGCCAGTACGATCAGGCCGATGACGTTGATGACCATCGTGTCGAGCGCGAGGATGCGGTCCGTCACCGCCGGACCCCGGAACAGCCGGTAGAGGTTGAGCGCCAGCGCGATGCCGAGCGCGGCGAAGCCGAAGGCAAGCGCGTGGGAGAGGATCGTGCCCGTCACCGGAAGATCTCCTTCAATCGCGCCTCATAGCGCGCCTTGATCCGCGCGATCTCCGCGTCAGGATCGGCGGCATCGAGCGCGTGGACCAGCAGGAACCGGCCGCAGGCGGACACATCGGTCGAGACCGTGCCTGGGGTGAGGCTGATGGTGCCGGCGAGCACGGTGATGGCCTCGGGCGAGACAAGCTCGAGCGGGATCGTCAGCCAAAGGGGGCGGAGGTTGCGGGTCGGCTTGAAGAGGATGATCGCGGCGACCTGGAAATTGGCGACCACGATGTCCCAAACCACCAGCGCGCAATAGGCGAGCGCCCGCCCGAAGTGCAGGCGCGGACGCCCCGGCCACCACGGCGCGGTGAAGATCGGCACGAACAGCGCAAAGACGAGGCCGAGGAACAGCGTGCCTGCGGTGACGTCGTTGACCATCGTCACCCACATCACGGCGAGCAGCACCGAGAGGCCGGGATGCGGCAGCAGGCGGGTCATGGCCGCAGCCCTAAGAGCACGGAGCCGCCGCTCGCCTGCGGATCGAGCACCTGCGCGCCGGCCGCACCGGCATAGGCGCTCGCCCCGCCCGCCCCGGCGGCGAGCGCGGCGAGCAGCAGCAGGGCGCTGGCGGGCGCGACCATGTCGGCACGCCCACGCGGGCCGACGGGCGCCGTACCGGCGGGGGCGGCGCTCTCCTTCCAGAACACTGCGCTGCCGACCCGCGCGAAGCCGAGCACTGCGATGAAGGTGGTGCCGAGAATCACCGCCCAGGCCCAGCCCCAGTCCGGCAGGACGGCCACCGCGCGCAGGATCAGCAGCTTGCCGATAAAGCCCGAGAGCGGCGGTAGACCGGTGACGGCGATGGCGCCGCCCATGAACAGGAGCGCCACCGCGCCCCGGTCGGCGAAGGCCGGTCCGGGGTTCGCGGCGTCGCCGAAGGTCCCGCGGCGGCGCATCGCGAGATCCGCCACGAAGAACATCGCGGCGGAAGCGAGCGTCGAGTGGACTAGGTAGTAGAGCCCCGCGCCGAGGCTCGCCGCGCTCCACCCGGCGACCGCGACCAGCAGTGTCCCGGTCGATCCGATCACCGCATAGGCGGCCTGTTCGGAGAGGCTGCGGGCGACAAACACCCCGGCAAAGCCGATGACGGCGCTCGCCAGCGCTGCGGGCAGCAGCCACGGTGCCGGCACCCACGCCGCGGCGCCCGCGCCCTCGCCGAAGACCTGCGGCACCACGCGGATCAGTGCATAGACGCCGACCTTGGTCATGACCGCGAACAGCGCGGCGACCGCCGGGGTGGCGACGGCGTAAGTGCGCGGCAACCACAGGTGGAGCGGCACCACCGCGGCCTTCAGGGCAAAGACGCTCGCCAAAAGCAGCCCGGCGATGCGCAGCAGGCCCTGGTCGGCAGGCGGCACGGCGGCGATCCGCAGCCCCATGTCGGCCATGTTGAGCGTGCCGGTGAGCGCGTAGAGCATGCCCAGCGCGATCAGGAAGAGCGCAGACCCGACGAGGTTCACCACCACATATTGCACCCCGGCCTTGAGCCGCGCCGGCCCCTGCCCGTGCAGCATCAACCCGTAGGAGGCGATCAGCAGCACCTCGAAGAACACGAAGAGGTTGAACAGGTCGCCGGTCAGGAAGGCGCCGTTGAGGCCGAGCAGCTGGAACTGGAACAGCGGGTGGAAATGCCAGCCCTTGCGGTCGGCGCGGGTCACCACCGCATGGAAGAGCGCCAGCAGCGCGAGCGTCGCGGTCAGCACCAGCATCAGCGCTGCCAGCCGGTCCGCTACCAGCACGATCCCGAAGGGCGCGGGCCAGTCGCCCAGCGCATAGGTGAGGATCGCCCCGTCGGCCACGTCCGCCATCAGCGCCAGCGCCGCGACGAGCATCGCGATCCCCGAGGCGGCGGATATGCCGACCCCCAGCCAGCGCCGCCGCCGCATCACCAGCAGGGCCAGCGGTCCGGCGAGCGCGGGGATAACGATCGGAAGGATCGGCAGATGGACGGACAGGCTCACGGCGCCGTGCTCACCCCGTCCCGGTCCCCGTTTCCGGTCCCGCTTTCGTCCGCCGCGACGCTGCCGTCCTGAGCGTCGCAAGGCACCTGCGCGCCGTCGACGTGATCGCTGCCGGTCTCGAGGAAGCTTCTGAGCGATAGGATCACGAGGAACGCGGTCATGCCGAAGGTGATGACAATTGCGGTCAGCACCAGCGCCTGCGGCAGCGGGTCGGTGTAGGCATCGACCGCCTTGTCCCAGATCGGCGGGCGGCCGAGCACCAGCCGGCCGCTTGCGAACAGGAACAGGTTGACCGCGTAGGAGATCAGCGTGAGGCCGAGCACCACCTGGAAGGTGCGGGCGCGCAGGGCAAGGAAGATGCCCGCCGCCACCAGCACGCCGATCGCGCTCGCCACGAGGAACTCGTAGGTCACGCCGCCGCGCTTCCGCCGCCGTCTGCGCTCGGGGCGGACTGCTTCGTCGCATGGGCCCGGGCGGCGCGCTGGGCGACATGGCTCAACTGTTGGAGCGCCAGCATCACCGCGCCGAACACCGTCAGGAACACGCCCGTATCGAACAGCATCGCGCTCGCCAGCTCGAACTTGCCGATAAGGGGCAGCGCGAAGTAGTCGTAGGTCGAGGTCAGGAAGGGCGAGCCGAACAGCAGCGCGCCGAGACCGGTCGCCATCGCCAGCAGCACGCCCCAGGCGATCATCTGGTGCTCGCCGAAGCGGCGCCGCGCGTCGGACCAGTCGAAGCCCGCGGCTAGATACTGGACGAGAAAGGCGATCGCCACCACCAGCGCGGCGACGAACCCACCACCCGGCTGGTTGTGGCCGCGCAGAAACAGGTAGATGCCGACGGTAAGCGCCAGCGGCAGGATGATGCGGCTGGCCATCAGCAGCATCATCGGGTGGCGCTCGGGCGAGTGAGGCATGTCCTCCTGCCATGATCTCAGCCGCGTGCCCGCCGCGCCGACCGCGGCCGTGTCGAGCAGCGCGAAGATGCCGAGCCCCGCGATCCCCAGCACGATGATCTCGCCCAGTGTGTCGAAGGCGCGGAAATCGACGAGGATGACGTTGACCACATTGGTCCCCCCGCCCCCCGGCTTGGCGTTGGCGAGGTGCCAGGCGGCGATGCTCGGTCCCGGCTCGCGGGTCAGCAGCGCCCAGGCGATGCCGCCGACCAGCACGCCGCCGGCGATGGCGAGGGCCGCGTCGCGCCCCTTGCGCGCAGCGCCGGAAAGCAGCGGCGGGGCCTTGGGGAGGAGGTTCAATGCCAGCAGCAGCAGCAGGATCGTCACCACCTCGACCGCGATCTGGGTCAGCGCCAGGTCAGGCGCAGACAGCTCGACAAAGGCAAGGCTGACAATCAAGCCGATGACGCTGATGTAGATGAGCACCCGCAGGCGGTTGCGCGATTCCATGACCACCGCGGCGCTCGCCGCGACCAGCAGGGCCCAGGCGATGACAGCGGGTAGCGGTGCGGGAATGCCGGGCCGGGTTCCGGTGAGGGCGCCGCCGCCGGCCAAAGCTCCATCGACGATCAGGGCGATCACCACGGCGAAGCTCGCCAGCAGCATGTTCTGGAGCGCGGGCGTATGGGTCGCGACGAGCGTCTGCCTCACCCCGGCATCGGCCGCGGTTATCAGCGCCCCGAAGATTCGCTTGGCATCGGGCAGGCGCGCACGCTCCCACCGGGCCGACAGGCCGGCGTGGCGCCACCACAGGACCGCCCCGCCCGCCACCGCGACGAGGCTGAGCCCGAGGGCGATGTTGAGCCCGTGCCACAGCGCGAGATCGAGCGCGGGCGGTGCGCTGCCCGTCACCACGCCCGCGGCCGCGCTCACCAGCGGCGCTGCGAGGGTCATCGGCGCGAGGCCGAGCAGCACCGCCAGCACCGTAAGCAGCGCCGGCGCGGCCCACATCGCGGGCGCCGGATCATGCGCGCGGGCGAAAGGCCCAGCCTCGCGCGGGGAGCCGAAGAACAGATGGCCCGCCAGCCGGAGCGAATAGCCTGCGGAGAGCCCTGCGCCGAGTGTCGCGAGCAGCGGCAGCAGCCACGGCACGCCGAACAGGGCGAAGTGGGCGGCCTCCTCCAGCATCAGTTCCTTCGAGATGAACCCGCCCAGCGGCGGCAGGCCCGCCATCGCCGCCGCGGCGAGCGTCGCGACGAGGGCCGTGATCGGCATGGCCTTGGCAAGGCCGCCCAAGCGCCGGATGTCGCGCGTGCCGGTCTCGTGTTCGACGATTCCTGCGCTCATGAACAATGCGGCCTTGAAGGCGGCGTGATTGAGGATGTGCAGCACCGCCGCCACCGCCGCCGCCTCGCGGCTGAAGCCCAGCAGCATCACCAGCATGCCGAGCTGCGAGATCGTCGAATAGGCAAGGATGCTCTTGAGATCCTGCCGGAACAACGCGACCGCGGCGCCCAGCAGCATGGTGGCGAGTCCGGTGGTGGTGACGATCGCGGTGTAGGCCTCGGTTCCGGCCAACACCGGCCACAGCCGCGCGAGCAGGAAGACGCCCGCCTTCACCATTGTCGCAGAATGGAGATAGGCGCTGACCGGCGTCGGCGCGGCCATCGCGTGAGGGAGCCAGAAGTGGAAGGGGAACTGCGCCGACTTGGTGAAGCAGCCGATGAGGATGAGGCCGAGGCTCGCCGGGTAGAGCGGGGAGGCGCGCACCACGTCGCCGCGCGCGAGGATCTCGGCAAGGTCGAAGCTTCCCGCCGCGATGCCGAGCAGCACCATCCCCCCGATCAGCGCGAGCCCCCCGCCTCCGGTCACGGCGAGCGCCATGCGCGCGCCCTGCCGCGCTTCGGCCTTGTGCTGCCAGAAGCCGATCAGGAGGAAGGAGGCAAGGCTCGTCAGCTCCCAGAAGACCAGCAGCAGCAGGATGTTGCCGGCGATGACGATGCCGAGCATCGCACCCTGGAACAGCATCAGGCTGGCGAAGAAGCGGCCGGTCGCCTCGCCGTCGTAAAGATAGAAATGGGCGAAGATCACCACCAGCAGGCCGATCCCGAGGATCAGCCCGGCGAACATCCACCCCAGCGGATCGACCATCAGGGTGAGGTCTAGGCCGAGCGCCGGCACCCAGTCCCACCGTGCCGAGGGCACCTCGCCCCCGAGCACGGGCTCCGCCAGCATGACCAGCAGCGCCACACCGGCAGCGCTGGCGGCCCCGGCAACGCCCGCATGCACCACACGCGGCGCGCGGTGGAGGAGCGCGATCGCCAGTGCGGCAAGGAAGGGCAGCACGATCAGCGTCAGAAGCGTCAAGCCATGCGCCATCGGCGGCCTCTATCGTCCTTTCCTGTCCGGTACGGTCCGGCGCTGCGGCCGGCCGGGACTAGGCATAGACGAGGGTTTCGCACCCGCACAACCCAAACCGGCCGCATGCAGCCGGCGAAGTCGTTCAGTCGCCTTCGAATTCCATCAAGGAGCCCACCGCGATCCCCGCCGCGCGCAGTCGCTCGGCGCCGCCGAGATCGGGCAGGTCGATGACGAACAGCGCCTGTTCGACCACCGCGCCCGCCTTGCGCAGCAGCTCGGCCGAGGCGATCGCGGTGCCGCCGGTGGCGATCAGGTCATCGACGATCACCACCTTCTGGCCCGGCGCAATGGCGCCTGGGTCCATCTCGAGCCGGTCCGAGCCGTATTCGAGCGCGTATTCGATGCCGATCGTGGCGATGGGGAGCTTGCCCGGCTTCCTCACCGGCACGAAGCCGACGCCGAGCTGTACCGCGACCGCCGCGCCGAAGATGAAGCCGCGCGCCTCCATCCCGGCAATGCCCTGCGCCCCGGAGGCGTCGGCGAGCGCGGCGAGGTGGTGGACGCTCGCCGCCATGCCGCGGCCGTGGCCGATCAACGTGGTGATGTCGCGGAACTGGATGCCCGGATGCGGGAAATCGGGCACGGTGCGCACGAGCGCCTTGAGCTCTTCGGGAGAGAGATGTGGCGTTGTCATGGCGTTGCAGGCCCCTTTCGCCGCCCCCATGCACAAGCGCCCCGCCATCCGCAAGGGATGACGGGGCGACGAAATGCCAGGGGCGGAAGCTTACTTCTTCTTGGGCTTCATACCGGCCCAGATTTGCTTGTACGACAAGAAGGCCAGCGTGGTTGCGAAGAGCAGGAAGCCGAGCACGAACCAGCCGGTCTGCTTGCGCTCGATCAGCGAAGGCTCGGCAGTCCAGGTCAGGAAGGCGGCAACGTCGGTGGCCATCTGCGGGATGGTTGAAGCGGTCCCGTCGGCGTAGGTCACCTGCCCATCCACCGCGAGCGGCGGAGCCATGGCGATGTTGACGTTGGGGAAATGCTTGTTGAAGTAAAGCCCGGTCGGAGTCTCGAAGCCAACCTTGGCCGCCTTCTCGGGATCGGGCTCGCCATAGCCGGTCAGCAGCGAGTAGACGTAGTTCGACCCGTCATGCCGCGCCTTGGTCATCAGCGAGAGATCGGGCGGGATCGCGTTGTTGTTCGCGGCGGCCGCAGCGATAGCGTTGGGGAACGGCATCGGGAAGTAGTCGGTCGGCTCGCCCGGACGGGTGTTCGCCTCGCCGGTGGCGGGGTCGATGCCCGGGACGGTCCAGCTGGCGGCTTCGGCGTCGACCTCGGCCTCGGTGTAGCCGAGTTCCTGGAGGTTGCGGAAGGCGACGAACTTCAGGCTGTGGCAGGCCGAGCAGACCTCCTTGTAGACCTGATAGCCGCGTTGGAGTTGGGCGTAGTCCCACTTGCCGAACGGCCCGTCGAAGGAGAAGCCGCCTTCCGGCCCGTGGCCGTGTTCGTAGAAAGCGTAGGACGGCTGCTTCTCCGGCGCAGGACCGAAGGCATAGTTGAAGGCACCGGGCACGAGCGACCAGAGCACCAGCACTAGGGTGATGGCGAGGCCTGCGAGGATGCCGCCGAGACGAATAGACATGTCCGAACTCTTTCTCGTTATCGGTTCAGATGAGCGAGGGCTGCCCCCGGCCGATCACTCGGCCGGTTGCAGCGAACCATCGGTGGCAGTGCCGGGGAGACCCTCGACGACGCTGCCCGGGTCGATCTTGCCGCCGCCCGAGACGCTGCCCGGCTTGTCGCCGCCGAGCACCGCTTCGGTGATCGAGAAGGGCAGGGGCTTGGGCACCTCGATCTGACTGACGATCGGCAGAATGACCAGGAAGTGCAGGAAGTAGTAAGCCGTCGCGATCTGGCTCAGCACCACGTAGGGCTCCTCGGCCGGGGCCCCGCCGCAGATGAAGAGCACGATCATGGCCGGGATGAAGCCGAACCAGAAGAAGCGGCGGAACAGCGGACGGTAGTGGCCCGAGCGCACCGGGCTCTTGTCGAGCCAGGGGAGGATAAACCACAGCAGGATCGAGCCGAACATCGCGATCACGCCCAGGAGCTTCGCCGGGATCAGGGTAATGCCGGTGAAGGGGATGGTGAGATCGCCAGTGAAGGCGCGGAGGATCGCGTAGAAGGGCCAGAAGTACCATTCGGGCACGATGTGCGCAGGCGTCGAGAGCGGGTTTGCCTCGATGTAGTTGTCCGGGTGCCCGAGCGCATTTGGCAGGAAGAACACCATCGAGGTGAACAGGATCAGGAATACGCCAAGCCCGAAGCCGTCCTTGGCGGTGTAGTAGGGGTGAAACGGCACGGTGTCCGATTCCTGCTTCACTTCGACGCCGGTCGGGTTGGACGAGCCCGGGATGTGCAGCGCCCAGATGTGAAGGATCACGACGCCCGCGATCACGAAGGGCAGCAGGAAGTGCAGCGAGAAGAAGCGGTTGAGCGCGGCGTTGTCCGGCGCAAAGCCGCCCAGCAGCCACACCTGCAGCGGCTCGCCGACCAGCGGGATCGCACTGAACAGGCCGGTGATGACCTGCGCGCCCCAGAAGCTCATCTGGCCCCACGGCAGCACGTAGCCCATGAAGGCGGTCGCCATCATGAGCAGGAAGATCACCACGCCCAGCAGCCAGATCATCTCGCGCGGGGCCTTGTAGGATGAATAGAAGAACCCGCGGAAGATGTGCAGGTAGATCACGATGAAGAAGAAGCTCGCCCCGTTGGCGTGGGCGTAGCGCAGCATCCAGCCGTAGTTGACATTGCGCATGATGTGCTCGACCGTGCCAAAGGCGACCTGCGCGTTCGCCGCGTAATGCATGGCCAGCACGACGCCGGTGACGATCTGCACCACCAGGAAGAAGCCGGCGAGCACGCCGAAATTCCACATGTAGTTAAGGTTGCGCGGCACCGGATAGCCGGCGCCCACCGCATTGTAGACGAGCCGCGGCAGCGGCAATTTCTCGTCGAGCCACTTGGTCAGTGGGGTTTGCGGTTCGTACTGCTTGGCCCAGGCGAAACTCATGGCGTTCTCTCGGCTTGATCTGTCGGAAGGTCGGGCGATTGTGGTTATGGATCAGATACGCAGGATCACCCGACGCGGATGACGGTATCGGAGGTGAACTCGTATTCGGGGACCATCAGGTTGAGCGGCGCGGGGCCCTTGCGGATGCGGCCCGCGACATCGTAGTGCGAACCGTGGCAGGGGCAGAAATAGCCGCCAAACTCACCCTTGTTCTCACCTTCGGCCGCACCCAGCGGCACGCAGCCGAGGTGGGTGCACACGCCCATGGTGACGAGGATGTCCTGATGGCCTTCCTTGGTCCGCTCGGCGAGGGTCGCGGGGTCACGCATATCGGCGCCGTCGTCGGCCTGGGCCTTGGCGATCTCCTCGGGCGTGAGGCGCTTCACGAACAGGGGCTGCTTGCGGAAGGATGACTTGATGCTCTGGCCCGGCTGGATCGCGCCGACATCGACTTCGGTGGTGCTGGCCGCCTTCACATCTGCGGACGGCGCCATCTGGCTGATCAGCGGGAACAGCACCGAAGCGCCGCCGACGCCCGCGGTGCTCAGCGCGGCGATGTGGATCCAATCGCGCCGGCGCACGCCGTCCGTGGTGCCGAGTGCGCTGGAGGCCGTGTCAGTAGCCATTTCGTCTTGCCCTGCTCGTTTTGCCGCGCCGGTGAAACGGCCTGCGCGGCGTGGTGTTCAAATGACGGGGCCGCAGCCCCGTACCGTGTCCGTCGATTGTCCCTGTTCCGGGGTCCACCGGCGCCTTGAAGAGCGCCTCACCCGAAAGATGCCGGGGCAATTAACGGCAATCCTGCGAGAATCCAACCGTGTTTTAAACAAGCCCCGTTCGCCGGCGTGCAAGGGACGGTCAGGGCAGCGCGATCATGCTGATCTGCCGACCGTAGTTCGCCTCGCGCGCCTGCGTGGAACGCCTGTGCGAATGGTAACGCGCGACATGGGAGAATGTATCCCGGCGTGTATCGGCAAAATTGCCTATGCCTGCCGCGGCCAGCCGGTCGGCGATGTAGCCGGGCAGATCGAAGTGCCAGCGGGCGGTGCCGTCGCGATCGGCGGCAGGGGCGAAGTGCCGCGCGGCATCTTCGGGAAAGCGCGCGCGGAACGGCGGATCGACCTCATAGCTCGCCTGTGCGATCGTCGGGCCGAGCACCGCCGCAATCGCCGCGCGCCGGGCGCCGAGCACCTCCATCGCAGCGAGCGTGTTCTCGAGCACGCCGTCCACCGCCCCGCGCCAGCCGGCGTGGGCGGCGCCGATCACGCCCGCCCGGCGGTCGGCGAACAGGACAGGCGCACAGTCGGCCGTGACGATCCCGAGCACGATGCCCGGCGTCGCGGTGACAACCGCATCGGCGGCGGGGCGCCCCTCGGCGGCGTCATCCCAGGCCTCGGCGACGCTCACGACGTCCGGCGAATGGACCTGGTGGGGTGCGGCAAGGCGACCAGCGGGCCGGATCGATTCCGCTCCGGCGGCGCGCAGGGCGCGCACCTCGGCCGGATCGCCCGGTCCGCCGAACCCGAACTGGTGCACGCCCCCGGCGCTGCCGAAGAAGCCGTGTGGCACACCTTCGAGCAGCGGGTGGGTCTCGATCTGGAAGGCCGTCACCTCAGCCTTCCAACGAGCGGCTGACCTGTTCGAAGGTGTCGCGCGAGAGCCCGCCAGCTGCCATGATCCTCTCGAGCTCCGCCTTCATCAGCGCCGCCCGCGCCGGCTCGATCCGCCGCCACCGGCCGAGCGCGGGGACGAACTTGGCGGCGGTCTGGGGATTGATCTGATCGAGTGCCAGGATCAGGTCCGCGATCATCCGGTAGCCCGCGCCGCTGGCGTCATGGAAGCCCTTGGGATTGCCCGCAAAGGCCATGTGCAGCGAGCGCACTCGGTTGGGGTTTCTGAGCGTGAAGTCAGGGTGCTCGGCGAGCTGCCGGACATGCGCGATCACCTCGGGGTGGAGCGAGAGGGCCTGCAGGGCGAACCACTTGTCGACCACCAGCGCATTGTCCTTGTAGCGCGCATAGAACGCCGCGAGCTTCTCGGTGCGGGCGGGGTGGTCGAGGCCGCACAGCACCATCAGCGCGCCTTGCCGGTCGGTCATGTTGTCGGCAGCGTCGTACTGCGCCGCCGCAAGCTGGGCCGCGCGCGTCGGATCGGCCGCAGCGATCAGTCCGAGGGAGATGGTCTTGACCTTGCGCGCGCCGCGCCCTCCCGCGTCGCCATGCGGAACCGCCGAGGCGCGGGCATGGAGCGCCCCGAGTTCGCCGGCGAGTGCGGTGCCGATCGCCGCCTTCAGTCCCTCGCGCGCGACGTGGATCGCGCCCGGATCGGCCTTGCGCTCGCCGGTCGCCATCGCCTCGAACAGGTAGGTCTCGGACGGGAGCACCAGCAATTCGCCGCGCATCGCATCGTCCAGCGCATTGTCGACCAGGCTGGAGCGGAAGGCGGCGATGATCGCCGCCTCGCCTGCCGCCCGGTCCTCCGTCGACAGCGTACCGCTCGCCGCCCCGACCAGATGGCTGACCGCCAGCTCCTGCAGGGCTTCCGACCGCGCGAAGGGATCATCGTCGTGCACGGCAAGGAACACAAGATCCTCGCTCGCAAGCCGGCGTTCGATCACCACGGGGGCGGTGAAGCCGCGATTGATGGAGACGACCGGATCGTCGCCCTCCAAGGGCAGGTCGAAACTCTGCTCCTCCTCGGCGAGGACGATCAGCTGCTCGGCCCCGAGCGCGCCGCCGCGCGCATGGACCGCGACCTTCAGCGGGATCGGCATCGGCAGCTTTTCGGGCTGACCCGGGGTTGGGGGCACGGCCTGCCTGAGGGTGAGCGTCAGCCGGTCACCCTGCACCGCCTGCGACACGCTGACGCGCGGCGTCCCGGCCTGCGCATACCAGCGTCGGAACTGGGCAAGATCGATCCCCGCCCCATCCTCGATGGCGCGCACGAAATCCTCGCAGGTCGCCGCCTCCCCGTCATGGCGGTCGAAATAGAGATCGGCGCCCGCGCGGAAGCGCTCGACCCCCACCATGCTGCGCATCATGCGGATTACCTCAGCGCCCTTGTTGTAGACGGTCGCGGTGTAGAAGTTGCTGATCTCGCGATAGGAATCCGGCCGGATCGGATGGGCGAGCGGCCCGGCATCCTCGGGGAACTGTGCGGCGCGCAGAATGCGCACGTCCTCGATCCGCTTGACCGCCTCCCCGCGCATGTCCTGCGAGAAGAGCTGGTCGCGCAGCACGGTGAAGCCCTCCTTCAGAGACAACTGGAACCAGTCGCGGCAGGTCACGCGGTTGCCCGACCAGTTGTGGAAGTACTCGTGCGCGATCACCCCCTCGACCGCGTCGAAATCGGCATCGGTCGCGGTGTCGGGGTCGGCCAGCACGTATTTCGTGTTGAAGACGTTGAGGCCCTTGTTCTCCATCGCCCCCATGTTGAAGTCGGAGACGGCGACGATGTTGTAGAGATCGAGATCGTATTCGCGCCCGAACACCTCCTCGTCCCACTTCATCGAGCGGCGCAGCGATTCGAGCGCGTGGTCGGTGCGCGCGAGGTCCTCCGCGCGTACCCAGACGTTGCATTCGACCACGCGGCCCGAGCGGGTCGTGAAGGGTTTGCTGTTCGCCACCAGATCGCCCGCCACCAGTGCGAAGAGGTAGGAAGGCTTGGGCCAAGGATCGTGCCACTCGGCCCAGTGCGTGCCGTCGTCGTTCTCCCCTTCCGCGACCTTGTTGCCGTTGCACAGCAGGATCGGGAAGGCCGACTTCGGCCCCTCCATCCGCACGGTGTAGACCGACAGCACGTCAGGCCGGTCGGGGAAGAAGGCGATGCGGCGGAAGCCTTCGGCCTCGCACTGGGTGCAGAGCATGCCGTTCGAGGCGTAGAGGCCCATCAGCTGGGTGTTGGCAGCCGGATTGATGGTGGTGACGATGGCGATCGCGTGGCGCGCGCCCGGCAGGGTCAGGACGAGATCGGGGCCGTCCATCCGCCATTCCGCCGCTTCCCCGTCGACGGTTACGCTGCGCGCCGTCAGGCCGTCGCCGTTGAGCCGCAGTTCGCCGGTCGCCTCGGCGGCGGGGTTGCGCGCGACGCCGAGCGTCGCGGTGACGGTCGTCGCCTCCAGCCCCAGCCGGAAATCGAGCCGGGTCTCGGAAACCAGCCATGGAAAGGGCCGGTAATCCTCGCGTCGAATCAACGGGGGCCCGGCCGGGGCCGGCGCGGCGTCGGCGAGTTCGGGATTGCCGTCGGGAGTGATGGGGGTGGTTGCGATGTCCATAGCGTCCGATTTAGGTTGATTCGCGCCCGCGTCCAATCTTTAGGTGTCGCCATGGGGCATCTGCTGATCTTCGGGCTGGGCTACACCGCGGCGCGGATCGCCGTGGCGATGCGGGCGCGCGGGTGGCAGGTCAGCGCCACGGGGAGTGCGGGCGACATCGCCTTTGCAGACCGGGCCGCGGTGCTCGCGGCACTGGATGAGGCCACCCACGTCCTCTCCTCCGTCCCGCCCGCGCGCGCCGGGGACGACCCGGTGCTGGAGCACTACGGCGAGGCGCTGCGAGGGCGCGCGCTACTCTACCTCTCCTCGACCGGCGTCTATGGCGACCGCGCGGGGGCGTGGGTCGACGAGGCGACGCCGACTGTCGCGCAAGGCGGGGAGGGCCGCCGCAATGCCCGAAGCGAGGCCGACCGCGCCTGGCTGGACCTGGGTGCGCGGGTCTTCCGGCTTCCGGGGATCTACGGCCCGGGGCGCTCCGCGCTCGACCGGGTGCGCGAAGGCAAGGCGCGGCGGATCGAACTGCCAGGTCAGGTGTTCAGCCGTGTCCATGTCGACGACATCACGAGCGGGGTGGTTGCCGCGCTCACGCAGGATGCGCCGCCGGGGGCCTATAACCTCGGCGACGATTGCCCGTGCAGCGGCAATGAAGTGACCGAATATGCCTGCCGCCTGCTCGGCCTGCCGCTCCCGCCGCTCGAGGCGCTGGAGAAGGCCAGCCTTTCCGAGATGGCGCGCGGCTTCTACATGGAGAACCGCCGCGTCGCCAACGGCAAGGCCAAGCGCGTGCTGCGGTGGGCGCCGCGCTACCCGACCTATGTCGAGGGGCTGGCCGCTCTCGTTTGAACCGCCATTGCAAGCGCAGCGAAGCAATCCACGGACTACCCTCGCGGCTAGTCGCGACGTCCGGCCTTCGATTGCCGCGTCGCGTTCGGCTCCCCGCATTGACGAGGCAACGCTACCTCCTCAGCGCGCCCGATTGCTGCACCTGCGTTGCTTTCACCCGCCGCGCCCTCAGCGCGAGCGCCATTCCGAGCAGCGCCAGTGCCATGCCGCTCGCCGAAAGCGCGTCCCACTTGAATCCCTCGAACAGGGTCGACAGCAGCATCGCCACGCACACTGTGACGATCCCGTTATAAGCGGTCTTCCCCGCGCCGATCTCGCGCACGAGGTTGTAGTGCAGCGGGAAGGTCACCACCGAGCCGATGATCGCGAGATAGGCCGTGCCCGCCCAGAACGGCCACGCGGTCGGCACCTGCGGCGGGCCAGCCGTCAGCAATGCATAGCCGAGATCGAACGAGGTTCCGTAGAGCATTGCCCAGGCGAGCAGGCTCACCATCGGCACGCCCCGCCCGGTGGGATTGGCCTGCACCACGTTGGCGATCGAGGCGGCGAGCATCCCGCCGATCGCCAGCACGATCCCCAGCCCCACTCCCCCGCCCAGCGGCGCGGCGTTCCATTCGTGGACCAGCAGCAGCGCCACGCCCGCGATCGCGACGAAGCTCCCGCCGATGAAGCCGCCCTGCACCCGCTCGCCGATCACCACCCGCGCGAGGATTGCGTTGGGCACCATGAGCAGCGCGAACATCACCGCGACAATCCCCGAGGTGATGTGCTGTTCGGAATGGTAGACGAACAGGAAATTGCCGGAAAACTGCGCGATGCCGACGCCGAGCGCGAGGCCGTGCTCCTTGGCGTTCAGCCGCAGCCGGTTGCGCATCAGCACCGCCAGCACGAACATCGCGGGCGTCGCCATCATGAAGCGGAAGAAGACGCCCCAGGCCGCCGGCACCCCCGAGATCTGCCCGGTGATGACGAACCAGGTCGAGCCCCAGATCGTCCCCGTCAGCAGGAAGGGGATGAGCACCCTGGGGCTGAGCATCGATGGTGCGGAGGCCTCGCTCATAATGCGGCGATCGCCTTGCCGAGCGCCTGCGCGTCCGCCGCCTTGGTGTTCCAGGCGGTGACGAACCGCGCCGAATCCGCTCCCCAGTCGTAGAAGGCGAAGCCCTGCGCGCGCAGCACCTCGCGCTCCGCCGGGGCCATGCGGACGAACAGTTCGTTGGCCTCGACCGGGTGGAGCAGCCGCTCACCGCAGCCAGCCGCCACCTCCTGCGCCGCGGCATTGGCGTGTGCGGCGTTGGCAAGCCACAGCCCGCCCTCCAGCATCGCGAGGATCTGCGCTGCGAGGTAGCGACCCTTGCATTGCAGGTGTCCGGCGCGCTTGCGGCGGTAACGGACCTGCGCCGCCACCTCGGGATCGAACAGCACGACGGCCTCCGCGCCCATCCCGCCGTTCTTGATGAAGCCGAAGGCGAGACTGTCGACCGGTCCGCTCGCGCTGCGCGCCGCGTCCTCGGGCGAACCGCCGAGGAACGCCGCCGCATTGGCGAAGCGCGCCCCGTCCATGTGGAGGCCGAGGCGGCGTTTGCGCGCGAAGGCGCCGAGCGCGGCAAGTTCGGCGGGGCCGTAGCTGCGCCCGTATTCGCTCGCCTGGGTGATCGCGACAGCGTGGGGCTGGACCTGGTGGACGTCGTCGCGGATCGGATCGATCAGCGCTGCGATATCCGCATGGGTCAGCTTCGCGCCTTCTCCCTCCGCGAGCATCAGCTTGGCGCCGTGGAGGAAGAAGCCCGGCGCGCCGCCTTCGTCCACCTCGATATGCGCCTCGCGGTGGCACACCACGCCGCCGTGGGGCTGGACCATCGTGCCAAGCGCAAGGCAGTTCGCCGCCGTACCGCTCGCCACCCAGAGCGCGGCGCACTCGCGCCCGAACAGCGCGGTGAAGCGCGCGTCGAGTTCACGGGACAGCACATCGCCATCGTAGGGATTGTCCGGTTCGTCGGCCTTGCGCATCGCCTCCCAGACATAGGGGTGGACGGGCGCGGCGTTGTCCGACAGGAAGGGCTTGGCAAGGGTCATCGGCGATGAGCCCTTAACCTTACATTCAGGCGTGACAAGCGGGAGGCACCAGCCATGCACGAAGAAAGCGCAGCCCTGACAATCACCCACCACGTCCAGGGCGCCGGCGGACGCTATGTCGCGGTGGTCGAGGGCACGGCGGAGCAGGGATATCTCGAATGGGAGCCGGGCGACGCGCAGGGCGAAAAAGAGGTGCGCATCGCCGCGCACACCGTCGTCCCCCGTGCGATCGGCGGGCGCGGCGTGGCGGCGGCGCTGGTGGCCAGGCTGATCGAGGACGCCGGACGGCAGGGCTTCCTGATCCGCCCCGATTGCTCCTACGTGGCGAAGAAGTTCGCCGAGAACCCCGAATGGGCCGCCTTCAGGGCCTGATCGCCTCGCCCTCCAGCGGAGCATCGAGCCGGGAGTAATCAGTCGCGGCGATGGTTTCGAGGATCGCCGCTCGGAGGGTCCGCGCCTCGGCGAGCGGCAGGCCGGCAAAGCTGAAATCGCCCCCCGCCAACCCGAGACGCAGGGTCGCATAGCCGCGTGCCCGGGCGATCGGTCCCTGCGAAATCTCCACCGAATGGAGCTTCAGCCGCGTCACGATCCGGGTGGTCGGCGACAGCAACCCGGTGGTGGCGAAGACCTGCGCCTTGTCGAGCGCAATGCGCCGGAACTCCCAGGCATAGAGGTTGATGCCGAAGGTCACCACCGCGAGGCCGAGCGGGATGAGGGCAAAGCCGAGGGGCGCAAGCAGCGCCACCGGGACCGCCGCGAGCAGGAAGACCCCACCCTCGAGGATCGACTGGTCGGTGCGCTGTCGCGCGCTCGCCCGCTGCCAGCGGAGGCCCGTTCCCGGCAGATGGAACCCTGCCGCGGCGACGATTGGGGCGATCTCCTCGCCTTGCGCGAAGGGCGCAACGACGTGGCTTTCCCCTTCCGAATCCTGCGCAAGGCTGACGAAGCTCAGCGAGCGCCAGCCGAAGCGATGGCGCAGCACGCCGGTGTCGATAACCAGCCCCTGCACGCGGTGCGCGGGCATCACCACATCGGTGCGGGTCAGAAGGCCGCGCTGGCGGCGGAAACCCCGCGCCGAGCGGGTCAGGGTGAAGCCCCAGTCGCGGAGCACCGTGCGCGCGACACCGGTGGCGAAGCCGATCACGATCAGCCCCGCGAGCCCCGCCAGCGCGCCTGCGGCCTGCGCATAGGGGCCGAGGCTCGCGACCGCGGTGCCTTGCTCCGCCAGCCATGCGCGCCACAAATCAACGTTCCAGACGTCGATGTCGGTGACGGTGTCGGCATATTGCAGCGCGCCGCCGAGCACCGCGAAGACCGCCAGGGAGAATTCGAACAGTCCGAAGGTGACGAGCCGCCCGGGGCCCATCGCGAACAGGACCTCGCCCTCCTCCGCCCCCTCGGCCGAGGCGGAGGCGGCGCCACCACTGCCTGCCGCAGCTACCGCCGCCTCCTCGTCGCGCCGCTCACGCACCAGACGGCGCAGGCGCTCGCCCTCGGCGTGGGCGAGGTATTCGAGCGAGAGGTCCTCGCCGCCTCCCGCCCCGGTCTCGAACTTGACCGAGACGAGACCGAACAGGCGCGGCAGGGGCTTCGCCTCGAGGCTGACATCCTGGATGCGCTCGTAGGGCACCGAGCGCGCGGCACGGCTGAGGACGCCGCTTTCCACCCTGATGTCCTGCTCGCCGATGGTATAGGTCAGTCGCCGCCAGCCGAGATAGCTGATCGCCGTCCCGATCAGCGCCGCCGCGAGCCCGACGCCCAGCGCGAGCCACACCCGGTCGCCCCCGCCGATCCCGGAGAAGCCGATCGCGAGGGCCGGGATGATGGCGCTGCGGATCGCGCCGATTGCGCCGAGCAGGACGCTGACGGGCGCCGTGCGGCGGGTGACGGCCGCGTCCGCCTCGATCACAGGGTTTCCCGGCGGATATGGGCGCGGACCGTCTCGCGCATCTCGCGCGCGAGATCCTCGCCGAGACCCGGAAGGGCGACGCTGGCATTGTGGTTGCCCGCCGTGTGCAGGGTCAGCGTGGCGATGCCGAAGAAGCGTTCGATGGGGCCCTGGTTGACGTCGATGTGCTGCACCCGGCCGAAGGGCACCACGGTATCCGAACGGAACAGGACGCCGCGCACCACCCGCAGCCGGTCTGCCCCCAGCTGGTAGCCGCGCGCGTTGTAGCGGGTGGCGGGCACGCGGATCACGAACGCCAGCGCCACCAGCAGCACGGTGCCCGCAACCACGCCCTGAGGCAGCAGCCCCGCCCCGCGCAGCGCCGTCTCGGCGACGAGCGCGCCGACGAGGAAGGGGATCGCCGTCAGCACCGTGCCCACCCGCAGCGCATGGGCGTAGTTGGGATGCACCTTGGTGAGCGCGTCATCGTCCCCCGTCGGCGCGGGGGCGAGGGCAGGGACGGGCGGGCTGGAGGGGGCCTGATCCATGGTGGCTTAGTGGCGCAATACAGTGCGTGCGCGCAAGCCCATTCGCGCCGCAGCCTAGCGCATTTAGGAGGGCGACGGCCCCGCCCGCTCACCCTAGAACACCCGCGACACCGTTCGGGAGAGAGACGCATGATCACGCTGCATTCCAGCCTCGGCCCCAACCCGCGCCTGGTGCGCATGTTCATGACCGAGAAGGGGCTGGTCGAGGGCCGCGACTTCGCCCGGGTGCATTACGACATCATCGCTGGCGCCAATCGGCAGGATGCGGGCTACATCGCGCGCAATCCGCTCGGCACCACCCCGACGCTCGAGCTCGCGGACGGCACCTGCCTCACCGAGAGCTGGCCGATCTGCGAATACATCGAGGAGCTCCGTCCCGAACCGAACCTGTTCGGAGCGACCGCAGTGGAGCGCGCGCAGATACGCAAGTGGGCGCGGCTGTTCGACCAGGAGGTCGTGGTGCCGATGACGATGGGCTTCCGCGCCACCACCGGCCGACCGATGTTTGCGCCGCGGATGAGCGTGCTATCCGAAGGCGCGGGCGCGGAGATCTTCGCGATGTCGGACGAGAAGTGGCGGCTGTTCGATGGGTTCCTAAAGGGCAAGGACAACATCGCGCTCGGGCGCTTCACCTTCGCCGACCTGCTGATCTTCGCCTTCGCCAATTTCGGCTTCACCGTGGGCTGGAAGCTGCCCGAGGGCACCGACAACCTCGCCCGCTTCGTGGCGACGCACAACCAGCGGCCCTGCGCGGCGATCTGGAAGGACAGCGAATAGTGCCCGACCTCTCGGGCAAGGTCGCGATCGTCACCGGTTGCGCGAACGGTATCGGGGCGGCGACGGTGCGGCGCTTCGTCGCGGACGGGGCCAAGGTGCTCGGCACCGATGTCGATGCCGCGCGGGGTAAGGCGCTGTGCCACGAACTGGGCGCGGGCTTTGCAGTGCAGGACGTCTCCAACCGCGCGCTGTGGCCCGTGGTCGTCGCCCGCGCGGTAGAGGCCTTCGGGCGGCTCGACATTCTCGTCAACAATGCGGGGATGGTCTCGGGTGCGGGGATCGGCGACCTCGAGGACGAGGCGATGTTCGCCGCGTGGGACCGGGTGCTGGCGGTGAACCTCACCGGCACCATGGCGGGCTGCCGCGCCGCGATCGCCGCGATGCGGCAGAACCCCGGCGGGCCAAAAGGCGCGATCGTCAACATCGCCTCGACGACCGCGCTTGCCCCGCTGCCCACCGACGCCGGCTATTCGGCGAGCAAGGCCGCGGTGCGGGTGCTGTCGAAGTCGGTCGCGACGTGGTGTGCGCATCGCCAGCTGGCAATCCGCTGCAACACGGTGATCCCCGGGGGGACGTACACCGGCATTCTCGAGGCGGCCGAAGCGCAGACCCCCGGCCTGATCGCGGCGGTGGCGAAGACCTCGCCGCTGAACCGCCTCGCCGATCCGGCCGAGACGGCGGCGGCCATCGCCTTTCTTGCCAGCGACGAATGCCCCTTCATGACCGGCGCGGAGATGGTGGTGGACGGCGCCGCGCTCTCGATCCACCCGGGGTTCTAGGCTAGCCGCCCCGCATCCGCTCCATATAGCCGCTCGGCCGCATCTGGCCTGCGGTCCAGGCGAAGATCGTCATCGAGGCCACACCCGCAACAAGGCATATGGCGAACACCGCCGCCGCCAGCGCGCTCGCGCCATAGCTCGCACCGAGGCTGTCGCTGACCGCCCCGATCACCCCGAGGCCGAGGGTCTGCCCGATCAGATTGTTGAAGAACAGCGCAATGGCAACCGCGAAGCCGCGGCTCGCCGGCGCGACGCTCGCCTGGATCCCAGAGAGGATGCCCGCCTGGCTCGCGACATAAATGGCGTAGGCGATGCCGAACCACACGAGGAAGGCGGTGAAGCCGTCCGAGGTTAGGCTCAGCGCCAACGGGACGACGCAGCCAAGGCTCACGAGCCCCGGCAGCCACGCCCGCCACCGTTCGTCGCGCGCCGTCAGCCATTGGGTCACGTAGCCCCCGAGGATCGGGCCCGGGATGCCCCCGAGGAAGAAGGTGAAGCCGAGGTACAGGCCGACGTCGCCGGTCGAGATCGGGAACATCCTCAGCATCACCGCCGCCATCCAGAAGGCGAGGCCGTAGCCGATCATGATCTGGACCGCCCAGCCGAGCGCCAGCCCCATGAACACGCGGTTCGAAAGCAGGCTGCGGATGGTCTGCCCGAGCGGCAGCTGCGCCATGTCGGTCCCCGCCGGGGCATAGCGTCCGCGCACCGGCTCACGCACGGTAAGGTAGATCACCGCCCCCACCAGCAGCCCCGGCAAGCCCATCAGGACGAAGGCCCAGCGCCAGTCGAAGATCTCGGCGAGCTGCCCGCCGATGATCAGGCCCCCCGCCGTCCCCATGCTTGCGCCGATGGTGAGAAAGCCCATCGCCTTGGCGAGCTCGCCCCGTGCGAAGTAGTCGGCGACGAGGCTCTGCGAGGAGGGGCCGGAGCAGCCCTCCCCCACGCCCACCCCGGTGCGGGCAAGGAAGAGGGTCCAGAAGCCAGTGGCGAGCCCGCAGGCCGCGGTCATCAGGCTCCAGAACGAGATCGCCGCGGCGACGATAGTCGTTCGCGTCGAGCGGTCGGCGAGACGCGCGGCCGGGAAGCCCGCGAGCACGTAGATCAGCGAGAAGGCCAGCCCACCGAGCAGGCCGAGCTCGAAATCGGAGAGCGCGAACTCGGCCTTGATATCCTCGACGAGAATGCCGAACACCAGCCGGTCGGCTACGCTGAAGGCGCTCGTCAGCGTCAGCAGCGCCAGCACGTACCATCGATAACCGCGAGGCTGGTCGCCGGGGGCTTCGTCCTCAGTGGTGCGGGCGGGCATAGAGGCCATTGTCCACCGGGATCGTCAGGCCGTTGAGAAAGCGGGCCTCGTCCGAGGCGAGGAACAGCACGCAGCTCGCCACGTCGCTGGGGTGCCCGAGCGCGTTGGCTTCAAGCGGGCCCTCGGGGATTTCCATCGGCGCCTGCCCCGCCCGGCCGGAGACGCCCATCACCATCGGCGTCTCGATCCCGCCGGGTGCGAGCGCATTGACCCGGATGCCGTAGCCCTTGTCCTGGAAGTCGACCGCCAATGCGCGGGTCATCCCCGCGATCGCGGACTTCGCCGCGGCATAGGCAGGAATGTTGCCATAGCCCATCAGCGCCGCGGTCGAGGCCATGTTGATGATTGAGGAACCGCCCCCGCCCACGGTCTTGTGGCGGTGCTTCATCAGCGGCAGCGCGTGTTTGCAGCCGAAGAAGGTGCCCATCACGTGGATGTCGAGATGCAGGCGGAAATGCGCGGTCGAGCAGTCCTCGATGCTCTCGAAGATCACGTTGCCTGCGTTGTTGACAAGAATGTCGAGCCCCCCGTGGCGCTCGCCCACGGCCCGGACCACCTCGGCCCACTGGTCCTCGTCGGTGACGTCCAGTGCCATGGCATCGCCGCCGATCTCGGCCGCGATCTGGTGGGCGAGCTCGACGTCGCGGTCGGTCACGATCACGCTCGCCCCCTCGCGCGCCAGCACCTCGCAATCGGCCTTGCCGAGGCCCATCGCCCCGCCCGTCACGAGCGCCACCTTGCCCGCTACCCGTCCCGCCATCCGCTCTCTCCCGGAAGCATTCTTTTCTGAGGCCAGCCTATCGGACGAGCGGTCTCGGGCCACTGTCGAAAGCGCGAGGGCGTGCCGCGGCGGGCGAGATATACTCTCGCCGCCGAGGAAGTGGGACGGATGATGGACGAGAGCGAAGTCACTGCGCTCAAGGCGCTGATGGAGTGGGAGGGCCGCCGCACTGCCCCGCCCGAGGGCTTCCCGGCGCTCCCCGACATGCCCGCGGGGCGCTACACCAGCGCCGAATACTTCGTGCTCGAGCAGGAGCACGTCTTCCGCAAGTCCTGGCTGTTCGCCGGCCATCTTGACGAGGTGCCCGAGCCGGGGTGATGGGTGCGCTGGCATAATGCCGGCGATCTGCTTGTGATCGTCCACGGCATGGGCGGGGTGGTGCGGGCCTTCCACAACACCTGCCGTCACCGCGGCGCGCCGGTCGTCACCGAGGATCGCGGAAAGTCGAGCCGGCTGACGTGCAGCTATCACAACTGGACATGCAAGACCGACGGGAGCCTCGTGGGCGTGCCCGAGCAGCGGGACTTCGCGGGTGATTTTGACCTCTCCTGCCGCAGGCTGCTGCCGATGAGGTGCGAGCTGTTCGGCAAGGTGATCTTCGTCAAGTTCGATATGCACGCCATGCCGCTCCTCGACTGGCTCGGGCCGCTTGCGCGCGAATGGGCAGAGTTCGCCTTCGACCGGATCAGGCTCGCCGCGCGGCACAGCTTCGAGCTCGAATGCAATTGGAAGGTGGCGATGTAGGCCAACATGGAGGTCTACCATGTGCCCTACATCCACCCGAAGACCGTGGCCGAATTCGTCGATCCGCGGCGCAACCTCAACACGCTTCGAGGTGGTGACGATGGCGCTGGAATGGGACGAGGCGGCCCCTGCCCCCGACCTATGGACCGTGCCCGATCCTGCCGCGCCGGGCGGGCGGCAGCTCAGCCCGGTGCTGCTGGAGGACACGCAATTCGGCGCCGCGATCCAGCAGTCCATGCAGTCCGCCGCCTTCCGCTCGGTGCCGCTCTCCTACCAGGAAGCGCGCATCTACGCCTTCCACCAGAGCCTCGACCGGATGATCGGGAACGCCAACACCCCCGCACACCTGAGGGTCGAACAGTTGATCGGGCCGGAATGGACATAGCCCAACGACCCGCGCCTCGAGCAGATGGAGCGGCAAGCCGTTCCGGCTCCTGACGTAGCTGAATGACCTTACGGAAACCGCGCTTTCGCCGCGTGCTGTGACATCTATGCCGCAGTTTGCCCGGGTCACTATCGCTTTTGCTGATGGCGCGCGCGTCCCCGCTCCATACACCTGCAACCCATACCGAAAGGCGTCACCAGAAGACGCGCCGAACGGATTGGGGAACTACGACACGCGGGCCAGCCGCGGTCCGCAGGGGAGAGAGCACCATGAACACACTTGATGCCCGAATTGCATCCGGCGTCCCTCGGAGCGCCGCGCGGCGTGCGCTGCTGTGCGGCGCGGCGCTGGGCGGTCTCGCGGCGATGCCCAGCACTGCCTTTGCGCAGGATACCGCCGAGGTGCCCGAAGCCGAACGGGTGATCGTCGTGCAGGCCCGCCGCCAGAGCGAGACCCTGCAGGAAGTCCCCGTCACCGTGACCGCGATCGGCGGCGACACTCTGCAGCGCTACAACATCGATCAGGTCGCCGACGTCGTCAGCCGCGTGCCGACCCTCAACGTGCAGGTCGGCGGTTCGGGTTCGGGCGGCCAGCTGTCCCTGCGCGGCGTGGGCTCGTCGAACATCTCGGCCGCCTTCGATTCCGCGGTCGCGCTGGAATTCGACGGCGTGATCGCCTCCTCGATGCGCCTCGTCCAGGCCGGCTTCTTCGATGTCGAGCAGATCGACGTGCTGCGCGGGCCACAGTCGCTGTTCTTCGGCAAGTCGGCGACCGCGGGCGTGCTCTCGCTGCGCTCCGCCAATCCGACCCAGGACTGGGAAGTCGGGATGCGCGCCAACTACGAGTTCGAGGAGAAGGGCTACCTCGTCTCGGGCTACATTTCCGGCCCGCTCACCGACACGCTCGGCATACGCCTTGCCGCGCAGTTCAACGACATCGACGAGTTCCAGGTGCTCCAGCCGGGCACCCCGGCCGTCAACCAGGAGCGCGGCCTCACCGATTTGATCGGCCGCTTGACGCTCGACTGGAACCCGGATGACCGGTTCCGCGCCAACCTCAAGGTGCAGTACATCAAGAACGAGAACGACGGCGCGATCGGCACCGCGGAAGTCAATTGCGGCGCCAACGGCGTCGCGGATTCGGTATTCCTGCTCGGCGGCGCGGTGCGCATCCCGGCGGGCTACGACTGCAACGCCTTCGACGAGCGCTACTACCTTACCGACGGCGCGCCGCCGCTGTCCGGCCCGGTCCCCGGCAATTCTCCCGCCGACGGCCGTAACGGGGTGCCTTTCGGCGAGACCGAAATCTGGTTCGGCCGCCTGCAATTCGATCTCGACCTCGGCGACAGCCTGACGCTCACCTCGGTGACGGGCCTGCTCAACATGGATGCGATCGACTATGACATCTATTCCTACGGCGGGCGCCTGCCCGGCCCCGGCGGCACCTTCCTGCCCGGCGGCGCGGGCGCGTCCGACCCGATCAACAAGCTCGAGCAATACAGCCAGGAACTGCGCCTCGCCTCGGACTTCGACGGGGCCTTCAACTTCATGCTGGGCGCCTTCTACGAGGACCGCACCTTCATCTTCGACACGGCCCAGCAGGGGGTGAACATCTCGTTCCTCGGCCCGGACCCGGTGACCGGCTTCACCTACGACTGGGACAAGATCCACACAACCAAGACCGAGGCGCTTTCATTCTTCGGCAGCGTGATGATCGACCTCACCGACAAGCTCGAACTGTCGGGCGGGATTCGCTGGACGGACGAACAGAAGGTTCAGACCATCTCGGTGCCCTATGTCCACACCTTCCTGCAGGGGCCGGGCTTCGTACGGCCAGGCTTTTTCTCGGGGCCGATCAACTTCGCCGACGACAACTTCTCGCCCGAGGCGACGATCCGCTACCAGGCGAACGACGACCTCAACATCTTCGCCTCGTTCAAGACCGGCTTCAAGTCGGGCGGGATCGACAATTCGGCGCTGCCGTCGAACAGCCTCAGCCAGGCGGCGGCGAGCGGCGACTTCAGCTCGCTGATCTTCCAGTCGGAAGAGGCGATCGGCGGTGAGATCGGCTTCAAATCGCAGTGGGCGAACCGCGACTTCACCCTCAACGCGACCGCCTTCTACTACGTCTTCACCGATCTTCAGGTGCAGAACTTCAACGCAGTCACGGTGCAGTTCGTCACCAGCAACGCGGGCGAGCTGACCACCAAGGGCGTGGATCTCGAGACCCGCTGGGAGACCCCGATTGACGGGCTCAGCCTGTCGGCCAACCTGAGCTATCTCGATGCGAAGTACACCGACACCTTCATCCAGCCACTCGGCATCTCCACGGTCGACCTCAACGGTCGCCGCGGCAGCCAGGCGCCGGAATGGGCGGGCAACATCGCGGCCGACTGGAACATCCCGCTCAGCGACAACCTCGAGCTGTTCCTTTCGGGCAACGCCGCCTACAACGACGGCTACCTGACCGACGAGGCGACCCTCAACGACTACTTCCAGCCGAGCTTCTGGCTGCTCGATGCGAACATCGCGATCGGCCATCCTGACGGCAAGTGGAAGCTGTCGCTGGTCGGCCAGAACCTCACCGACGAAATCTTCGTCATCACCACTGGCGGGCGACCGTTCCTGCAGCCGGGCGTGGGCGACGATTTCATCATGACCCAGAACCGCGGCCGCCAGATCTTCGCCGAGGTGAGCTTCAAGTTCTGAACGGCTGCAACAGGGGGCAGAGGGGGGCGGGCTGGAGACGGCTCGCCCCTTTCGCATGGCGGCTCTGCCAAAAGTGAGCATTGCCGCAGGCGTCGCCGGCGCGGATGATCCCCGCTCTCGAGAGGATGCCAATGTCACGTGAAACCCTGGTCGAAATGACCCGCAATCTGGTCGCCCACGGGGCGGCCGACACGATGGAATATGCCGATGACATCGTCCGCATCCCGGCGAGCGCCTACACGGACCCTGCGCTGTTCGAACTGGAGAAGCAGCGCATCTTCCGCCGCCTCCCGCTGATGGTCGCACCCTCGTGCGAGCTGCCAAATCGTGGCGACTACAAGGCGATGGACATCTGCGGCGTGCCGCTGCTCCTCTCGCGACAGAAGGACGGGAGCATGGGCGCCTTCCTCAACATGTGCACCCACCGCGGCAACCCTCTCGCCAGCGGCTGCGGCAATGCCAGCCGATTCACCTGCGGCTATCACGGCTGGACCTTCAGGGCGGACGGCGACCTGATCGGCGTCACCTCCCCGCAGGATTTCGGCCGGATCGACAAGGCCGCGCACTGCCTCACGAAGTTCCCGGTCCACGAGAACGCCGGCCTCATCTGGGTGACGCTCGACCCGCATTCCAAGCTGTCGATCGCGGACTACCTGTGCGGCTACGACGAGCTCCTGAAGGCCTTCGAATTCGATGGCTGGACGCTGTTCTCGCAGCGCACGCTTCCGGGTCCGAACTGGAAGACCGCCTATGACGGCTATCTCGATTTCTACCACCTGCCGGTGCTCCACAAGGACACCTTCGGCGCCGATTTCTACAATCGCGCCAATTACTTCGCCTTCGGCCCGCACCAGCGCCTCTCGACCCCGTCGAAATTCGCGATCAAGGTGCAGGGGGACGACGACCAGAAGCTCGATCTCGAAGCCATCGCCGATGACGCGCTGCCACAGGACGTACTGGTGCAGGGCGTGTGGACGATCTTCCCGCACATCTCGATCGCCAGCTTCTACGGCGGCGGCCAGCGCGGGGCGATGATCAGCCAGCTGTTTCCGGGCGCGACGGTCGGCGAGAGCTGGACGACGCAGTACTACGTCATGGAGAACGAGCCCGAGACCCCCGAACAGGTCAAGGCCGCGCACGATCAGTTCGCCTTCCTCGAGGTGGTGGTCCGCGACGAGGACTACGCCACCGGCAAGCGCCAGCACCAGGCGCTGCAATCGGGGCTGATGAAGGAGGTCCTGTTCGGCCGCAACGAAAAGGGCGGGCAGGTCTTCCACCAATGGGCCGAGCGCCTCACCGCCGCCAGCGACGAGGAGCTGGTCGCGATCTTCGCGCAGGAACAGCGTCAGGCGGCGGAGTAGAGCGAACGGCCCGCCAGCGGAGCCCGAGGCGAGGCCGGGACGGCGCTGTCAGCCGCCCGCTTCAAGGCCGCACTCGGACCGTCCACCGCGTTCGGCCATCGGGCCTCAACCTCGCTCATATCGGGTCGTGGGCGGAGGCCTGACGACAGGAGCGAAATGATGTAGGTTCGGCCCGTCATGCTGCGAAGCGAGGGGCGGATGCGGAAATGGCTTTTGGGCACGTTGGTTCTGGTGGCAGCGAGCGCGGCCGCCTTCGCGCTGACCCCATGGCCGAGCGTCCTGGTCATCCGCGCCGTCTTCGACAAGGGCGCTGCAGACGCGGCCCGCAAGATCGAGTCCCGCGTGCCGGACAATGTTGCCAGCACCGTGCACCGCTACGAACGGGCGGATGCGGATGCTCTGCTCGACATTCACCGACCGTCCGCAGCCGTGGATGGTGGCCCCGTCGTCGTCTGGATACATGGCGGTGGCTTTGTGTCCGGTCGGCGCGGCGACATCTCGAATTATGCGAAGATCCTCGCCGGCGAGGGCTTCGTCGTGGTCAATGTGGATTATACCATCGCGCCCGAGGCGACATATCCTGGGCCTGTCCGCGAGGTGCTGAAGGCACTCAGCTTTCTCCGGCGCGAAGGGTCGAACCTCGACCTGCCTTCGACCAGGTTCGTGCTGGCCGGCGACAGCGCGGGCGCCCAGATTGCCGCTCAGACCGCTGCGGTCATCGGCAATCGCGATTACGCCGGGCTTGTGGGTGTGGAGCCCGATATCGAGCCCGGGCACATCGCCGGCGCGCTGCTGCATTGCGGCGTGTATGATATCGGCGGCATGGGTCGTGACGGCGGCATACTGGGGTGGTTCGTAGGCTCGGCGGGATGGGCATACAGCGGCAAACGCGATTGGCGCGACGATGCCTATTTCCGGACCATGTCGATATCGCCGCATCTGACCCAGGCCTTTCCGCCGACCTTCATCAGCGCCGGGAACGCCGATCCACTCGGCCCGCAATCCCTCGCCTTGGCGGCGGCGCTCGACAAGGCAGGCGTACCTGTGGAGACCCTGTTCTTCGGGGCGGACTACAAGCCGCCTCTCGGGCACGAGTACCAGTTTGACCTCAACACCGAAGCGGGGCGTCTGGCGCTGCGGAAGTCTGCCGACTGGCTGCGCCGTTTGCCGGACCGCCAGTTACGCTAGCCGTCGCTTGGGATATCATGCATGCCTCCGCCCACCCTGCCCCCTCCCCACGTGCGAGGGGAAATGGCTCGGCGCTGATGCTTCCCTTTCTCTTATCGGAGAGGCTGGAAGTGGACTCGGAAAGCTACCCGAAGGCCGGCCGGTAATTGCTCTCGCCCCAGTCCTGGCGCCTGGTCCATTCGCCCATCGTCTCGAGCTTGCCCTCGAGTTCCGGAAAGCGTTCGTAGACGTGGTCCATGTCCACCGCGAAGGGCTTGGTGGGGGCGGTGTTGTTGTATTCGTAGAAAGCCTCGATCCCCTTGGCGAAGCCTTCGCGCAGTTCGGGCGCCATGTTGTCGCCCGCCGCATCCACCAGATAGCGCCCGAACTCCGCCGGGCTGCAGGGGGCGTACGTGATCTCCTTGCCCAGCGCCTCGGAAAGGCACGCCGTCACCTGTTTGCCGACCAGCCGCTCCGGCCCGCCGATGTTGAGCCAGGCACCCTCCATGTCGGGGCGCTCGAGGCTCGCCAGCATGAACTTCGCGACATCGTCGAGGCTGATCCAGTTAGCTTCCAGCGAGGGGTTGTGCGGGTAGACATAGCGGCTCTCGTTCACGATGAAGGGCCGCGCCCAGCCGGTCAGCAGGTTGTCCATGAACAGCACCGAGCCGAACACCGTCCCCGGCGCGCCCGAGCGCCACAAAGCGTTGATCCCCTTGGTGTTCTCGCCATAGGTGAAGGGATCGCCGGGCTTGTCGGGAATCCAGCTCGAGGTGTTCCAGACCACCCGCTTGACCCCGAGGTGCGCCGCCACCTTGCCGACCTCGCCCACAAGTTGCGCCCGGTCGGCGCGGGCCTGGAGGGGGTGCGTGTAGAAGACATAGTCCGAGCCCTCCAGCGCGGCGGCAAAGGTCGACGTGTCGTAGAGGTCCATGGGCCGCACCTCGACCCGCTCGACCCCCTCCACCGGCGCGCCCTCCAGCGCGTCCGGTCGGCGCGAGATCGCACGCACGTCGTAGCCCGCGGCGAGCGCCTGGCGCACCTGCGCGAGGCCCTGTCGGCCGCTCGCGCCGATCACCGTGATGAGTGCCATCCTCTCTCTCCCCTTGTGGTTTGCCGCGAACACTAGGAAGCCCCCTCCCCCCACGCACCGCGCCAAAGTGATAGCCGGGAGCGACTCCCGCCCTAGCGAAAAGGCGGGGTTGCCGTGACGGCGGACGGGCCGGACAAGGCCGCCATGCAGAACCGCATCTGGTGCATCGTCCGCCGTCCAGACGGCATCGACTTCGCTGGCGCGCTGGAGCTGGTCGAGGCGCAGCTTCCGCCGCTCGCGATGGGCGAGCTGCGCATCCGCAACACCCACCTGTCGATGGACGCCGGCACCCGGCTGTGGCTCTCGGCCCGCGAGGACGGCTACCAGCCGCCCCTCCCGGTAGGCGGGCCGATGACGGGCCTCGTGCTGGGCGAGGTGGTGGAGAGCCGTGCCGAGGGCTTCGCGCCCGGCGATCTGGTGCGCGCCTTCGGCCAATGGGCGGATGTCAGCACGCTCGATGCAGCGGGCTCGGGCGCAGTCCTACTCGACCGTTCTGTCGCAGACCGGCGCGCGTGGGTCGGCCCGCTCGGCATGAACGGCTGGACCGCGCTGTGGGGCATCGAGCGCACCGGCGCGGCGCGGTCAGGCGAGCGCGTGCTGGTCTCCGCGGCGGCGGGGGCGACCGGCATCCTCGCGGTGCAGATCGCGAAGCTGCTCGGCTGCGAGGCGTGGGGGATCGCGGGCGGCGCGGCCAAGTGCGCCTGGCTAAAGGGCGAACTCGGGATCGCCGGCGCGATCGACTACAAGGCCGGGGACCTTTCCGGAGAGCTCGACCGAGCGGGAACCTTCGACGTCTATTTCGACAATGTCGGCGGTCAGCTGCTCGACGCGGTGCTCCCCCGCATGAACCACTATGGCCGCGTGGCGGTGTGCGGCCTCCTCGCCGACTACGCCGCCGGCACCCGCACCGCCCCACGCGAATTCGACCAGGTATTGATGCGGCGCCTCAAGATCGAAGGCTTCTTCTCGCCCGATTTCATGGACGAAGGCGCGGCACTGACCGAGCGCCTCCGGGCCTGGCACGAGGCGGGCGCGCTGGTCATGCCCTATGACGTGACGAAGGGCCTCGAGAACACGCTAGCGGCCTATGCAAAGCTATTCACCGGCGGCAATCTCGGCAAGGTGATCGTGGAGCTGGAGGCATGACAGGCACAATCGAAGACCGCGAGGCGATCCGCGACATTCTCGCCGCCTATGCCCACGCGATCGACCGGCGGCGCTGGGGTATGATGGAGCGGCTGTTCCACCCTGACGCGACCTTCCGCTTCGGCCTTGTCTCGGGGGACTGGCGCGGCTTCGTGGAACAGGCGCGGGCGATCATCGACCCCTGCCTCGCGACCCAGCACCAGCTTGGCCAGACGATCTTCGGCTTCGAGGGCGAGGGCCTCTGCCACACCGAGACCTACATGACCGCAATGCACACCATCCCGCCGGGCTACCCGATGACGGCGGCCTTCCCCGACAAGGGGACGATCTATTCGGGCCTTGTCGCCGGGCGCTATGTCGACCGCTTCGAAAAGCGGAGCGGCGAATGGCGCATCGCCCAGCGCACCGGCCTCTATGACTGGCGCGAGTTTCGCGTGGTCGAAGGCGTGGACCTGTCGAACACGCCGGAGGGTGCGGCGGGCTACCACGACGAGCGCGATCCCTCGACGGCTGCCGTCCGCCAGTGGCTCGGCTAGGGCCGCCTGAAGGCGAACACCCCGCTCATCGTCGCCACCTGCTCCTCTCCGCGCCAGATGCCGCCCGAAGTGTAGGCCGTTCGCCCGCCCAGCCGGTCGATCCTGACCCGCGCCTCCAGCCAGTCGCCGAGACGCACGCCTGCCAGGTAGTTGACGGTCAGCGTCACCGTCGAAGGCGTGAGGCGGGGCCGCTCGGCATCGTAAACTCCATGGGAGAGCGCGACATCGGCGAAGGTCGAGATCACCCCGCCATGCGCCGCGTCCTGGTAGTTGATGTGGTGCAGGCAGATCATCAACCCCACCACCCGCACGCCCTCCGCTGCGGGTCCGAGGAAGTAGGGTCCGCCGTGGTCGAGGAAGCCGGGAGTGAAGCCGGCGGGCGTGAAACCTGAGGGCATGTCCATGCCCGTGAGCCTAACGCGCCCGCGCCGCCGCGCCGCTATGAATTGTGCCAATGACAGGCGCGGGCGCAGGGTTTATCCCCCCAAGCATGGGAGAGAGCACGGCACTGGCAGCGGAGTCTTTCTGCGACATCGTTCGCGAACACGCGCGCCAACAGGGCGATGTGGTCGCCTTCACCTACGCGGGCGAAGACATCACCTTCGCCGAGCTCGACGCGGGCGCGGACCGGGTGGCGAACGGGCTCCTCGCGCTCGGCGTGCAGCCGGGCGAGCGCATCGCCTTTCTCGGCAAGAACCACCCGCTCTATTTCGAAGCCTTCCTCGGCGCGGCGCGGATCGGCGCAGTGATGACCCCGGTAAACTGGCGCCTCGCTCCGCCCGAGGTCGCCTACATTCTCGGAAACTGCGAGGCGCGCGTCGTGTTCATCGGCGAAGGTTTCACCGAGCCGCTCGCCGCGGCGCGGGTGGAGGCGACCCGGATCGAGCAGGTGATCGGCATCGACGCGCCGGACTTCGCGGGCACCGACTATCGGATCTGGCGCGACGGCTTCCCGGCGACGCCCCCGGCGCACCGCGTGCGGCGCGAGGACGATGCGCTCCAGCTCTACACCTCGGGCACCACCGGCAAGCCCAAGGGCGCGGTGATGACTCACGGCTCGATCCTCTCGAGCCGCGATGCGACCCAGTCGGGCGAGGCGATGCGCGATTGGCAGGAGCCGATCCCGGGCGACGTTACGCTGCTCGCCATGCCGTGCTTCCACATCAGCGGCACCGGCACGGGGCTCGGCACGATGGTCGCGGGAACCAATGCCATCGTGCTTCCCGAATACGATCCGACCAAGGCGCTCGACCTCATCGCCAATTACAGCATTTCGAAAATCTTCCTCGTGCCCGCCGCGATACAGATCCTATTGAACCACCCGCGCGTGGGCGAAACCGACTTCAGCCGCCTCAAACACGTGACCTACGGCGCCTCTCCCATTCCCCTCGAGTTGATGCGCGAGGCGATGCGGGTGCTCGGCTGCGGCTTCGTGCAGATGTACGGGATGACCGAGACCAGCGGCACGATCGTCGCGCTCGACCCGGAGGATCACGTGCCCGAAGGTTCGCCGCGGATGCGCAGCGTCGGCAAGCCGCTCGCGGGCGTGGAGATCAAGATCATCGACGAGCGCGGGAATGAAGTCCCGGTCGGCACCGTCGGCGAGATCGCCACGCGCTCGTCCAAGAACATGCGCGGCTATTGGAACAATCCCGAGGCGACCTCTGCCACCATCGACGCCGAGGGCTGGCTGCGCACCGGGGACGCAGGCTATCTTGACGAGGACGGCTATCTCTACATTCACGACCGGGTGAAGGACATGATCATCTCAGGGGGAGAGAACGTCTATCCCGCCGAGGTCGAGAACGCGCTCTATTCGCATCCCAAGGTCGCCGACGTGGCGGTGATCGGGGTGCCTGACGCCAAATGGGGCGAGGCGGTGAAGGCCTGCGTCGTGGTCAAGAAGGGGGATACCCTGTCCGAGGCGGAACTGATCGCCCATGCCCGCACGCTGATCGCGGGCTACAAATGCCCCAAGTCGGTCGACTTCATCGAGGCCCTGCCGAGGAACCCCTCGGGCAAGATCCTGCGCCGCGAGCTGCGCGCGCCCTATTGGGCGGGCAGGGCTCGAAACGTGAATTGAGGCACAGTCAATCGACGCCGCTCGCCGTCCGCCATCTGGCCTACAAGGTGAGTGACCTTGAGGCGGCGGCGCATCACCGGGCTTTCGTCTCGGGGCCGTTCTTCGTCGCGCGCCACGTGGCGCTCGCCTCCTCGGTGCATCGCGGGGTGGAGCGGCCCTTCGACCACTCCAGCGCCTATGGGCAATGGGCCGGGGCGATGATCGCCGCCATCGCCGATTTTCGAGAGCGAAGGCGCCCCGATCGCCCGGCTCTCGCTGACGAAGGGCGGCACGGCCTTCGCCTTCGTCGATACCCGCGCGAGCCTCGGGCACATGCTGGAGCTCTACGAGCCGACGCCGCCGTTGACCGGCTTCTACGCCATGGTGGCGGAGACGGCGCTGTGGTGGAACGGGACGAGCCTGATCCGGGAACTGGGCTAATCTCCATTCGTCATTGCGAGGAGCCGAAGGCGGTGTCGAAGACGGCGCGAAGCGCCATACGGCAATCCATGGCCGACCGCGCAGCCGCAACCAAGCGTCCATGGATTGCCGCGGCCCCTGGCCTCGCACGAACGGGTCGAGAAGCTAGCCGCCCGCCAGCTCCGGCAGCCCCACCAGCGCCGCGCGGCACTCGGCATCCGCCAGCGCCGTCAACACCGAGAAGGCGACAAAGCCCGCTTCGCCGAGATGGGCGACCACGGTGGCGGCCTCGGCATCGGTGATCGCGGTATGCTCGAAGGGCATCCGCCGGGCGTAAACGAGGCACGTACGGGTGCCGGCGTCGAGCGCGCTTTCGTCGGGCGCTGCGCCCATGCCGTGCATCGCAGCCACCGCCTGCCCGATCAGCGCCACCAGCGCCGGATCGAGCCCGGCTTCGGCCTTCCCCCGGAAGTCGGCATAGTGGCGGGCGAGCACCGGATCGGCGACCAGCGCGGCGCAGACGGCGCTCATGCTGCGTTCTCCAGCAAGGGCGGCGTCGGCAGCACGGTACGGTCCATCGTCTCGGGCTCGAGCCCCATGGTGATGAGCGCCTTGGCGAGCGAGAGGAACAGCGTTACGCCGAGACCCAATTCGGCGATCTGCGCGGGCGTGAGATGGCGCTGGAGAGCCGCGCGCGCATTGCCGTCAAGCAATTCGGGATCGTGAATCAGCGCATCGGTGAACTTGAGCGCCGCCTTCTCCGCTGGCGTAAGCTTCGCCGAGGTCTCGTAGTCGTCGGTGATGTCGTCCAACACCTCCTCGCCCAGGCCCTGCCCCAAGGCCTTGTCGAATCGGACATTGCGGCAGAACCCGCATTCGGTGACCCGTGCATTCCTCATCCGCGCGACCTCCTTGATCCGCGCCGAGAGCACCTCGGAATGCCAGAACCGGCCGTAGAGCGCGAAGAAGCTCTTCGCGATGTCGGGCTGGTGGGCGAGCACGGAACCGAAATGCGGCGGCTCTCCCGCCACGGCAGAAGACACGCGAGGAATGGTCGACATCAGGCCTCTCCTTTGGCGCGAGGATACAATGCGCCCGCCGCTACGTCGCCCTCGCCATTTTCGCAGGGGCGGATACCGCCGTGGCCGTGGCAGTTTGCGACTGCACAACCTCAAGGGGAGAGAGCGAATGCCCGGCGAAGCGCAAGCCGTGATCGAGGAATTCTGGCGCATCCAGGACGAAGGCGACTACACGAGGCTCGTGCCCCTCTTTGCCGAGGACGCCGTGCTCGAGGACCCCATCTGGGGCCGCTACGAGGGCCGCGAGGCGATCCTCGGCTTCATGACCACGATGGTGAAGGAGATGGCGGACAGGAAGGTCCATTTCACCGTCGACGAGATCTGCGGGGACGATCATGCCGTGTGGGCACGCTGGACCCTGCGCATGGAGGGCCACCCGCCCCGCGGCGGGGTCGGCATCTACAAGGTCGAGGGCGGCAAGATGACCTATTACCGCGACTACATGGACCCGCCGAAGGATTAACCCCTTCGATCGTCATTGCGACGCCGAAGGCCGCGGCAATCCATGGACCGAATACCTGGGGTAGCCCCAGTCCATGGGTTGCTTCGTTCCGCTCGCGATGACAAGGTTTATCACATCCGCCGATAATCCGGATGGCCGCTTTCCCTAAGGTCCAGCATCGGCAGCGGGAAGTCCGCACGCGGGGAGGCGTCGAGCTGGTCGGGCACCGGCATCGTCCAGTCCATGATGTAGCGGCGGCTCGCGATGCGCCATTCGCCGTTCCGCTTCTCGTAGGTGTCGAGGTAACGCCCGCCGTACATGTTGCCCTTGTAGGCCTCATCCTCGCTTTCGCGGCGGAAGCCCAGCGCGATGCCGTAGGCCTCTCCCTCCGCCGTGGTGGCGCTGGTCAGCTTCACGGCCAGCGAGGCAAGGAGGTGCCAGCGCCGCCCGGTGGAGCGCTCCACTTGCATGACGATCGGCAAGAAGTCTGCCGCGGTACCCTTGAAGAAGCCGTAGTCGATCGCCGCGTCGGGCCAGTAGCACCTCGCCTGCCCGTCATCGTCGAGCCAGTCCAATGTGCGCGAGTAGCGCGCGATGAGGTCCTGGATTGCCTGCCGGTCAAGCAGCTCCTGCAATTGCGCTTCCAGGCTCATGCCCGCACGCTCCACCAGGCGGGGATCGAGAGCGGAAAGCGTTCCTGCGCGGTGCGCATCGCCTCGCTCGCATCAGCGGGCAGCGCCGGATTGAGGGTCGGCGGCAGGTCCCCGCCCGCGCCCTTCACCGGATCGACATATTCGAGCCTGATCCCCGCCAGCACATCGGCGAAGTCGTGGCCTTCGTGATGGTCGGACATCTGGTGGTGGTAGAAGGCCCACTTGTCCTTGAAGCTGAGCAGACAGTAGTATGAAAGCGGCTCCTGCCCCTTCCAGTATTCGTAGCGGATCACGCCCTCCTCGGTGCCGAAGGTGTGGTGGACCATGTCGCGCATGATCGCCTCCCACTTCTCCTCCTTGCCGGGCTGGATTGTTATATGCGCGAGCAATGTCGCCATGGACGGCGGCTCCTTCAGGCTGGTTCGAGATTGAGCATGAGGCGGAAGATGCCGAGCATGATGCCGCCCTGGCGGCGGAAGTCGTTGCGAGGCGCATAGGTAAGGTCGGCGAAGGCATCGGCGAGGCGGTCCCAAGCGATCGTCTGTTCCAGCCGGGAGATATTCGAGCCCGGACACGAGCGCGGCCCCTGGCTGAAGGCGAGGTGGCGGGTCGCGGCCCTGCGTTCGAGCTTCAGCTCCAGCGGGTCCTCGAACTCGTCGGCGTCGATGTTCGCGGCGGCCCACCTGAGGTGGAGCATCGACCCGGCGGGGACTGGGACGCTCTGGAACACCTCGTCACGCGCACAAATGCGGGTCGAGAGGCCCTGCGTGGGCGAGCGCAGCCGCATCCCCTCCTCGATGAAGGTGCGGATCGCGGCGCGGTCATCGCGAAGGCGCGCGAACATCCCCGGCCGCTCGCACAGCAGTTGCGCCTGCTCGGCGAGGGCGTATTGCGTCGTCTCAAGCCCACCGATCAGCATCGCGTAGACCACGCCGCCCACCTCGTCGTCGGTAAGCTTGCGGCCTAGTGCCTGGTACTCGACCTGGGTGAGGAAGCTCACCATGTCGTCCTTGGGATTGGCGCGCTTCTCCCTCGTCTGCTCCGCGACATATTCCTTCATCCCCGCCAGCAGCCGGAACTTCTCGGCGGATTGCCCGGGGGTGAGAATGTTCTTGTGCGTGGCCCCGATCACGTAGGACATGACCTGCGCATTGCCCCATTGCTCGAGCCGGGGAATGTCCTTCTGCGAGAAGCCGAGGACGCTCGCCATCACCCGCTGCGGCAGGGGGCGGGCGAAGTCGGCGACGAAGTCCACCGGCTCGCCCGTGCGGGCCTTGGCCAGCAGTCCGGCGATCAGATCGTCCACATGCCCCGCGATCATCCCCGCGTGACGCGTGCAGCCCGGCCCGACCCACGGATCGGTCAGCTCCTTGCGATGCGCGCGCCACAGCTCCGGGTCAGGGCGCAGCGAGACGATGCTCGCTACCATCGCGTCGATATCGTGGATGTGCGTGGGCATCTCGCCCGAGGCCTGGATATGCGCGACCAGCAGCGAGAGCGTGGGCGGGAAGCGCTCCCAGTCCTTCACCACGCGGCTGATGTCCTCGTATTTGGTCAGCACGAAAGCATCGGTGCCCGGGGTCAGCCCCTCGCCCGGCAGGCGCTGCACCGGAGCCTCGGCATGGAGGATCGCATAGGCCTCATACCAGTGCTCCTGCGCGCCCGGAGCGAACAGGTCGACATCGGCCAGTGTGCGAGGTTGTCCCGCCTGCAAATCCGCCTCTCCCGTTGCGGAGCGGTTCGCTTAGCGAATCCGCCAATTGCTGATGCCGGGGTTGTCCCGCAGCCTCGACCTTACGGAAACGCGCGAAAATGCCAGTGCCGATAGGGGAGAGAGACCCGTGAGCCGCATCGAGAAGCTTCCCCCTGACCAGTGGGACGCGCGCCTTGTCGCCGCGATCCAGCCGGACGATCTTACCGATCTGGAGCAGGGCCTCACCCGCTACTTCGCGCATTGCCCGGAGCAGGCATTGGGCCTGATGGGCTTCGGCGGGGCGCTGGAGCGGAACAGGACGCTGCCCGCGCGATTGGTCGAACTGGTGCGCCTGCGCGTCGCCTTCTTCAACCAGTGCCGTTCCTGCATGGCGATCCGCTACTCCGATGCCGTCGCGGACGGGGTGACGGAAGGTCTGGTGTGCTCATTGGAACGCCCGCAAGAAGCCGAGAACCTCTCGGCGGCCGAGAAAGCCGCGATCCGTTACGGCGAGCTCATGGCGACCGATCACCTCGCGATCGACGATGCGACGTATGGCGAACTTCGCCAGCATTTCAGCGAGGCGCAGATCGTCGAGCTCGGCATGACGGTCGCCTTCTTCGTCGGCTTCGGCAGGTTGGCCGCGACCTGGCACATGGTCGATGAACTGCCCGAGGCGTTCAAGACCGCCGAAACAATCGCCCCGTGGGGCGCCGACAAGATCGAGGTGCGCTGATGAACTCGCCGCCCCAGATCAACCTCTTCGACCCCGCGCTCCAGCAGTGCCCCTACGAGGCCTACAAGCAGCTGCGCGACGAGGCCCCGGTCTACAACATTCCCGGCACGCAGATCTATGTGGTGAGCCGCTACGACCATGTGCGCGAGGTCCTGATGGACCCGCAGCGTTTCCCCTCGACCGCCGCGAACGAGATGATGCGCGCGAGCCCCGTCGACACGGAGCGCGGGCGCAAGGTCGCCGAACGCTTCAGGGAGAGGGGCTGGCTCCCCGCACCCACCCTCGCCGGGCGCGACGATCCCAATCACAAGCAGATGCGCGCGATGTTCAACGAAGCGTTCAAGCCCAGTCGCATCAAGGACATCGACCCGCGCGTCGAAACCCTCGCCTACGAGCTGATCGACGAATTCTTGGGTGACGCGAAATGCGACTGGGTGCGCCAGTTCTGCGTGCCCCTGCCGCTCTTCATCATAGGCGAGCAGATGGGCGCCAGGCGCGAAGACATGTGGCGCATCAAGGGCTGGACCGACGCCTTCTTCCACCGCATTTCCCTCATGCTCCCCGAGGACAAGCACCTCGAAATGGTCGACCGCGAGATCGAGGCGCAGCACTACTTCCAGCCGATCTTCGAGAAGCTGAGGAAGGAGCCGGACGGCAGCCTCATCAGCGTCCTCGTCAACACCGTGATCGACGGCTGGGGCCGGCCCTTGAACGACGAGGAGCTCCACGCCGAGATGATGGCCGACACCTTCGTCGGCGGCAGCGAGACGACCAGCAATGCGCTCGCGGCGGGCATGAAGCTGCTGATCGAGAATAAGGACGTGTGGGCGAAACTCAAAGCCGATCCCGAGCGCTACATGCGGGGCTTCGTCGAGGAGGTGCTGCGGCTCGAAAGCCCGGTGCAGAGCCTCATGCGCTTCACCCACAATGATGTCGAACTCGCCGGAGTGACGATCCCCGCTGGCTCTGTCGTCAACGTCCGATACGGCGCGGCCAACCGCGACGAACGCTTCTTCGAGTGCCCCGAGAAGCTCGATCTCGAGCGGCCCAAGGCTGGGGCGCACATGGCCTTCGGGTCAGGCACGCACCACTGCCTCGGAGCCCCTCTGGCGCGGCGGGAACTCACCTGGGGCTTCCAGGCGGTGGTCGACCGCTTCGAGGACATGGACTTCGCTCCACGCGAAAACGACTTCAGCTACCACCCGCACTTCCTGCTGCGCTCGCTCAAGCAGCTCCACATCGTATTCGAAGCGAAGAAGGTGCCCTAACCGGTCTCCCCTTGGGGCGGATTTGGGGGTGGGGGTTCCGCGCCCGAGCATGACCCACAACCGTCCCCGATCCCGTCCCCCGAGGCAGAGGGGGCTACTGCTTTCCCCGCCGCCCTGCGCGCAGCGATGCGGCCGAAGGTCGGCGCGGGGCCCGAGCGCCCCCTCCCCAGCCTGCGCACGGCCTGCAACAACCCGTCATTTTGGCAAGGTGCGCGATAGCCCGCGGCCCGCTACCCACGCGGGCAAAGGAGAGAGGCATGAAACTGGACGGGAAAATCGCCGCCATCACCGGGGGCACCGCAGGCATGGGGCGCGGGATCGCCGAGGCATTCCTCGCGGAAGGCGCCAGCGTCGCACTATTCGCGCGCAACGCCGAGAGGGGTGCAGCGGTGCTCGCCGAACTGGGCGCGGGCGAGCGGGGCCTGTTCGTCGCGGGCGACGTGATGCGCCAGTCCGATCTCGAGGGCTTCGTCGACACGGCAGTCGACCATTTCGGCACGCTCGACATCCTCGTCAACAATGCCGGCGGGGCGGGCGATCTCCAGCCGCTCATCAACCTCTCCGACGAGGCCTTCGACGAGGCGATGAAGTGGAACGTCTATTCGACCTTCTGGGCGACCCGCCGCGCGCTCCCCACCATGCTGGCGAAAGGCGACGGTCGGATCATCAACATCTCCTCGATGGAGGGCAAGCACGGCAAGCCCGTGCTGACCGCCTACAGCGCCGCCAAGCATGCGGTGAACGGGTTGACCAAGAGCCTCGCCCGCGAGGTCGGCGCACAGGGGGTGACGGTGAACGCGATCTGCCCCGGCCTCGTCATCACCGACATCATCCGGAACAACGGCCCCGCCACCGCGAAAGCGATGGGCATGGAGTTCGAAGACATGATCACGATGTTCGCGCAGGAGGCGGCGATCAAGCGGCCGAATACAGTCGAGGAGATCGCCGCGGTCGCGGTGCTTCTGGCGAGCCCGGCAGGCGCGGGGATCACCGGTGCGCAGATCAGCGTCGATGGGGGGACGGCGCAGTATTGAAGGGGGGCCACACTGCACCCCGTTGCCCTCCGGCGCGGCAGCCTCACCCGGGCAGGCGGCAATGTTCCACGTGAAACATTGCCGCGCCGTACCTCAGCCGTGCCCCTTCGCCATTGCCGCCCCCACCGCCGCGGCGACGTCCCGGGCCTGCGGATTGCCGCGCAGGGTCAGCCCGCCATTGGGCTGGATGTTCTGCCCGGTCACGAAGGCGGTGTCGGTGCATAGCCAGAGGCAGGCATAGGCGACATCGTCGACCGTGTTGAGCCTGCCAAGCGGATAGCGCGGCAGGAAGGCATCGACGAGGCCTGGGACCGCGAAGCTATCGTGCGTCATCGGGCTGTCGGTGAAGGCGGGCGAGACGGTGTTGGCCTTGATGCCAAGGTGCCCATAATCATTGGCGACGCATTCGATCAGCGCCTCGCTGCCGCGCTTGGTGCCGATATAGGCGGCGTGGTTGGTGATGATCGCCTTGGTGGTCGCCGAAGACAGGCTGATGAGCGAGCCGCCCGTCGGCTGCTGCTCGGACATGACCCTCACGAAGGCCTGGAGGAAGTGGTGCACCCCCTTGAACTGGAGCGCGGTGATCTGGTCGAGTTGCTCCTCGGTGATCTCCAGCAGGCTGGCGAGCAGGCCCCAGCCTGTGGTGTTGATCGCGATGTCGACCCGCCCGAAGGTGTCCTTGGCCTTGTCCGCCAACGCATGGACCTCGGCGTGGCTGGTGATGTCGCACAGCGCGTGGGCGCCGCCGATTTCCGCGGCGAGCGCGGCGAGGGGGCCCTCCTTGCGGCCCGCCACCATCACCCGCGCGCCCTCCTTGACGAACAGGCGGGCGATGGTCTGGCCCATGTTGCCCTCCGACGCCGCCCCCAGCACCACCGCGGTCTTGCCCTGCAACTGTCCCATCACGTGTCTCCTCTCCGGCCCGCCGCCTAACACGGGGAGCGGCGCGCTCACCCTTCCCAAAAGTGGGCATTGTCGCCTTGCCCCCTCGCGGCCGATAGCCGGATGACAAGAAGGGGAGAGCTTGCGATGTTTACCGGGCCCTTGGAGGATCGCGTGGCGATCCAGGAGTTGAACGGCACCTATGCTGATGGGGTGGTGCGCCACGATGCGGACACCTGGGCAAGCGTCTGGGCCGATGACGCGGACTGGGACCTGATGGGCCACAAGACCAAGGGCAGGGACGCGATCGTCGCCTTCTGGAAAGGCGCGATGGGCGGGCTCCAGGCGGTCAGCTTCCACTGCGTGCCCTGCATGATCGAGGTGACCGGCGACACCGCGACCTCGCGGGTGCAGACGCAGGAAATTCTCAAGCCCAAGGATGGCAAGGCGCGCTATGTCGGCGGGCTCTACGAGGACACGCTCGTCAAGGTGGACGGACGCTGGCGCTTCACCAGCCGCACCTTCCGGATCGTCGCCGAATTCGGCGCGGAGGGCTGAGGCGTATGGCCAAGATCCTGATCTCCGCGCAGATCGACCTCGATCCCGCCCGCCGCGACGAGGCCCTTGCCACCGCCCGCCCGCACATCGCCGCCGCGCTCGCCGAGAAAGGCTGCATCCATTACGACTGGAGCGCCTGCGCGATGAACCCCGCCCGCGTGAACGTATTCGAGGAATGGGCAAGCGAGGAGGACCTCGCCACCCATTTTCGCGACCCTGCCTACACGGGCATGCGCGACCATATCGGCCAGTTCGGGATCACCAGCGCGGTCAGCCGCAAGTACCGCGTGGACGCCGAAGGACCCGTCTACAACCCGTCCGGCGAAGCGACCGAGGCGTTTGACTAGGTTCCTTGGCGCCACCCTCCCGTCGGAGGCCGCTCGCTCTAGGGCTCCGCGCAGGCCATCGGCGCGCGGCGGGCGGAACTTGCCTGGCCGCTGACGAACGCCAATCGCCGCGAGGACTTACCTCAGCTTCGTCATTTCGAGCCGCAGGCGAAGCAATCCAGAGCGGTGCGCCTGACGCTCTGGATTGCCGCGTCGCTTTCTGCGCCTCGCGATGAGGAGCCTACAGTTTCAGCATCTGCTTGCCGCGATTGAGCCCGTGGAAAAGGCGCTGGAGGGTCGCCGGCGCGTTCTCGAAGCCATGCTGGATGTCCTCCTGATACGTGAGGCGCCCGTCCTTGACGAAGCCCTCGAGCCGCTTGCGGATCGCCGGGAACTCAGCTGCCCAGTCGAGGACGATGAAACCCGCCATCGTCCCGCGCCGGAACACGAGGTTGAAGTAATTCTCCGGCCCCGCGGGCAGCGTGCCGGTTTCGTAGCGGCTGATCCCGCCGCAGATCACCACCCGCGCCCCGGTGGCGATACATGCGAGCATGTCGTTCAAAATCATGCCGCCGACGTTGTCGTAAATCACGTCGACCCCGCGCGGGGCATGGGCCTTGATCTGGCCACGGACATCGTGCGCCTTGTAGTCGATCGCCGCGTCATAGCCCGCCTCGCGCACCAGCCAGTCGCACTTGTCCTTGCCCCCGGCGATGCCGATCACACGGCACCCGGCGATCTTCGCGAGCTGGCCGACGACGCTCCCCGTCGCGCCCGCCGCGCCGCTGACCAGCACGGTGTCACCAGCCACGGGCCTCCCCACCTTGAACAGACCGCAATAGGCGGTGAGGCCGGTCGTCCCCAGCACCGACAGCACGGCGGTCGGCGACAGCTCGGTCTCGACCCGGGTCAGATCCTTGCCGTCGGTGACGAGGTATTCGGTCCAGCCGGTGGTGCCGAATACCATGTCGCCGACTTGGAGGCGCCCGCCGTTCGAGGCCACCACTTCCGCGATCCCGCTGCCGCGCATCACGTCGCCGATCGCCATCGGGGCGACGTAATCGGCGATGTTCTCCATCCAGCCCTTCTGCGCCGGATCGAAGCCGAGGTAATGTGTCTTCAGCAACATCTCGCCCGGGCCCGGATCGGGAAGCTCGGTGGTGACGAGCTTGAAATCGCTTTCGATTGCGATCCCGCGGCCGCGCGGGTGTCCGTTGAGGAGCCATTGGCGGGTGGTGGTCGGCATGCATCGCTCTCCAATCTGAACGGTCGTCATGCTGAACTTGTTTCAGCATTCATCCTGCATCCCGCTCCGCCGGTGCTTGGGGAGCGAAGGACCCTGCAACAAGTTCAGGGTGACGGAACAGGCTAATGGAGGGGCAAAACGCGCCTCTCCACGGACAAAAGTGTCAGTCGAGTGCGCGGGTCCCTGTGGTAATATTGCGGGTACTCTGGGGAGAGTGACGATGGGCATTCAGACTCACAAGACCTTCTGCCGTTTCTGCCATGCCAACTGCGCTATGGAGGTCGATGTCGCGGACGGGAAGGTGATCGAGGTGCGCGGCGATCCGGACGACCCGGCCTATGGCGGCTACACCTGCATGAAGGGCCGGGAGCTGCCCGACAGCCACAATTCCGAAAACCGCCTGCACCACAGCCTCGTGCGCAACGCGGCGAGCGAATTCGTCTCGACACCTATGGATCAGGCGCTCGCCCATGTCGCTTCCGAATTGCGCCGCATCATCGACACACACGGCCCGCATTCGGTGGCGGTGTTCATGGGCTCGGGCGGGTTCCAGAACTCCGCCGCGATGGCCGCCTCGCTCTCCTTCACACAGGCCGTTGGAAGCCGCAACTTCTACACCTCGGTGACGCTCGACCAGCCCGCCAAGGTCTTCACCACCGCACGCTATGGCAAGTGGATGGCGGGGCCGAACACCTTCTCGGAAAGCGACGTCGCGATGTTCATCGGCAACAACCCGATCGTCTCGCACTATTCGCCGGTCGGCGGCGTCCCGCCCTTCAGCCCCTCGCGCCGCATCCGCGACAAGAAGGCCGAAGGACTGAAGCTTATCGTCGCCGACCCGCGCGAGAGCGACGTCGCACGGCTCGCCGACATCTACCTGCCGGTGAAGCCGGGCGAGGACCCGGCGATGCTGGCGGGGATGCTCAACGTGATCATTTCCGAGGGCCTGTATGACCGCAACTTCGTCGCCGCGCATGTGGACGGATTCGATGAACTCGCGGAAGCCGTAAAGGCCTTCCCACCCGACGTCGCCGCCAAGAGGGCCGGGCTCGACAAGGATCAGCTCGTCGCCGCCGCGCGGATGTTTGCCGGTGGCACCAAGGGCTGCGCGGTCACCGGCACCGGCCCGGAAATGGCCGGCAACGGGACGCTCACCGAGTATCTCGTGGTGTGCCTCAACACGATCTGCGCGCGCTTCAAGCAGGAGGGCGAGAAGGCCGCGATCCCTGGCGTGTTCAGCCCCTATCAGACCGCGCGGCGCGCACAGGTCGGCCCGCCGGTGCCGATGTTTGGCGCCGAAGGGATGCCGAAATCGCGCTTCCGCGGCCTCGGGCACTTGGGCTCGGAAATGCCCTGCAACGTCCTCGCCGACGAAATCCTTACCCCCGGCGAGGGCCAGGTGCGCGCGCTGATCTCGGTCGGCGGCAATCCGGTGGTGGGCTTTCCCGACCAGCTCAAGATGGCGCGCGCATTGGATGACCTTGAGCTTTTCGTCCAGATCGACCCGTGGATGAGCGCCAGCGCCAAGCGCGCCGACGTGGTGCTCGCGCCCTCGCAATGCCTTGAGCGCGAGGACATCACCAGCCTGTCGGAATGGTGGCACGAAGAACCCTATGCCCACTACACCGAGGCGGTGGTCGAGGCGCCGGGCGATGTCATCGACGAATACGAGATGTTCTGGACGATTGCGAAGCACCTCGGCCTTCAGATGAACCTCATCGGCGGCCCGCTGTCGATGGATCGCAAGCCGACCAAGCAGGAGTTCCTCGACCTCGCGGTCGCGGGCTGCCTCGTCCCGCCCAGTCAGGTGCGCGCGGACTGCGCGGCAAAGGGCGGCGCGGCGGTGATCTATCCCGAGAAGCATCCCGTGGTGGAGCCGGTGGACGAGAGCCAGCTCCACCGCTTCGACCTTGCCGTGGGGGCTATGCCTGCCCAGCTGCTGCGCTATGCCGGGCGCGATGCGGCACGCGAGGGCTTCGACTTCCGCCTGATCTCGCGGCGCTCCAAGACGCGGTTCAATTCGATCGGGCACCCTCTGAAGAAGCTCCAGGCCAAGACCACCACCAACCCCGCCTACATCCACCCCGAGGATATCGCCGCGCTGGGACTGGAGGAAGGCGGGCTGGTGGCGATCACTTCGCTCCACGCCACGATCCACGGCGTGGTGAAGGCGAGCGACAAGGTGCGGCGCGGGATCATCTCGATGGCCCATGCCTATGGCGATGCCGATGCGGGGAAGGACGATGTGCGGACGCGGGGCTCCTCGACCAACCGGCTGGTGAGCGAGGTGGTCGATTACGACCCGATCACCGGCCAGTCTCTGCAAAGCGCCATTCCGGTGAAGCTCGAACCCGCTTAGAATTCACACCTTAGAATCCGTTCGGGCTGAGCTTGTCGAAGCCCTGCTCTTCCTTTTCGAGGAGAAGTGCGGCTCTTCGAAAAGCTCAGGGCGAACGGGAGTGGAGAACACAAGAAATGCCCATCAACCGCCGCTTCCTCCTACAGCGCCGCCCCCACGGCACCCCCGTGCGCGAGGATTTCGAACTCGTCACCCAGCCCACCCCCGAGCTCGCCGAAGGCCAGTTCCTGATCCGCAACCACTATGCCTCGCTCGATCCGGCGATGCGCGGGTGGATGGATGCGGAAGGCAACTACATGCCGCCGATCCCGCTCGGCAATCCGGTGCGGGCCAGCACCATCGGCGTGGTCGAGGAAAGCCGCGCGGAAGGTTTTGTGCCCGGCCAATGGGTGATGGGGCTGAACGCGCTCGAAGACTATTCGATCGGCGTCGCAGGCGGCTTCACCCAGCCGATTGATCCGTCATTGGTGCCGAGCGTCACCAACTACCTCTCGATCTTCGGCGCAGTGGGGATGACGGCCTATTTCGGTTTCCTCGAAGTGTGCGAGCCCAAGCCGGGCGAGACCGTGCTGGTGAGCGGCGCGGCGGGCGCGGTCGGCAGCCTTGTCGGTCAGCTGGCGAAAATCCACGGCTGCCGCGCGGTCGGGATCGCGGGCGGCCCGGCCAAGGGCGCGCGCCTCACCGAGAAATACGGTTTCGATGCCGCGATCGACTACCGCGGCAAGGATGAGGCGGCCCTCACCGCCGCCATCGCCGAGGCCTGCCCGGACGGCGTGGACGTGATCTTCGAGAATGTCGGCGGGATCATCCTCGATGCGGGGCTTATGAACCTCAACCTCCATTCGCGCGTCGGGCTGTGCGGGCTGATCAGCGAATATAACACCGAGCCGCGCGGCATCCGCAACCTGTGGCAGCTGATCGTCAAGCGCGCCCAGATCCGCGGGCTCTTGGTCGCCGACTATGTCCCCCGCTTTGCTGAGGGCGCGGCGCAGATTGGCGTGTGGGCGTCGCAAGGCAAACTCACCATCGACGAGCACATCGACGAGGGGCTGGAGAACGCCTTCGACAGCTTCATGCGGCTGTTCGCAGGCACGAATGACGGCAAGATGATCCTCAAGATCGCCTGATGCGCTCCCTGCTGGTCCTGTCCGGGGGCCACCCCTACGAGGCGGGGGCTTTCCACGAACTGCTGCGTAGCCTGGGAAATTGGCAGATCACCCACCTGATCCACCCTGAGGGGGGCGAGGCTGACGCGGCAGAGGCCATCCGCACCGCCGATGCGCTGCTGTTCTACGACATGGCAGGCTACAGCTTCGGCGAGGGCGCGGTGACGATGCGCCCGCCCTCGTCTACCTTCCGCGAGGCCGTGACCGCGCGCTTCGCCAGCGGCAGGGGCGCGGTGGCGATGCACCATGCGCTCGCCGGGTGGGCGTTGTGGCCCGAGTGGCACGAGTGGCTCGGCGGGCAGTTCCATTACCAGCCGGGTTCGCACGGACCGGACTCGGGCTACCGCCACGACATCACCTACGAGGTGCGGGTCGTTGCCGACCATCCGGTGACCCGCGGCCTCCCCGCCAGCTTCCCCGTCACCGACGAACTCTATCTCTGCCCCGTCGACGAAGCCGCCCTCACCCCGCTGATCCGGGCCGAGGGCTTCGCCTTCACGCGCGACAATTTCTACTCCGCCGCGCAGGCCGTCGCCGGGGCGATGTTCAGCAACGCGGGCTGGGACCACCCGCCGGGCAGCAACTGCGTCGCCTGGGAAAGCCGCAAGTGCCCCGCGCCACTCGTCTACCTCCAATTCGGCGACGGCCCCGCGACCTATGCCAATCCCCATGTGCGCCGGATGCTCGCCCAAGCGCTTGACCACACCTCGGGAGAACCACAATGACGCCGCAAGCCACCGTCGAGGCCTTCGTCGGCCACTGGAACGTCTGCGACATCGAGGCGATGCTCGCCTTGTGCGCGGACGATATCGTCTACCATAACATCCCCATGGAGCCGATCCGCGGCACCGCGGCGATGCGCGCCATGGTCGAGGGCTTCCTCGCCGACATCGTCGCCTGCGACTGGGTGATTCACGCCATCGCCACCAATGGCAGCACCGTGCGCACCGAGCGCACCGACGGCTTCACCTTCAGGGACGGTCGCCACGCCGCGATCCGGGTGATGGGAGTCTTCGAGATCGACGCCGAAGGGCACATCGCGGCCTGGCGCGACTACTTCGACATGCTCGAATTCCAGCGCGAATTCGCCCCGGCGTGATGGGGCGCCCGCAGGCCTAACAGAAACGCGCATCGCGTCGCGGGGGCTCTCGTGGCTAGGCTCGCACCATAACGCCCACCGTGTCGGAGCCTCCTGTTATGAACAAGCCGCAAGGCAATGTATTTGCCCCCGAAACGCTGGTCGATCCGTTCGATCACTACAAGGCCGTGCACGAGGCCGGGATCGCCATCGAGCATCTCGAGGGCATGAAGACCTTCGTGGTTTATTCCTATGACCTGTGCAGCGAGGCGGCCGCGAAGCCGGAAATCTTCTCCAACGATTTCACCGCCCTGATGGGCCGCGAAGCAGACGAGGAGATCCAGGCGATCCTGGCAGAAGGCTGGCCCGATCTCCCGACCCTGTTGACTGCCGATCATCCCGTCCACACCCGCAACCGCAAGCTGGTGAACCTAGCCTTCTCGGCCCCGCGTGTGAACGCGATCGAGGCCGACATGAGGACAAAGTCGATCGAACTGATCGAGGCTTTCGCCGAGCGGGGGGAATGCGAATTCGTCGAGGAATTCGGCGTGCCGCTCCCCGTCGCGATGATCGCCGGGCAGATCGGGCTGGAGGACGATCCCAAGCGGGTGAAACGTTGGTCCGACGCCGCGGTCGACCGCTTCAGCCAGATGGTCGATCACGAACGCAAGAAGGAATGCGCGCGTTCGCTGGTCGAGTTCCAGCATTACATCAAGGGATTGATCGACGATCGCAAGGCCAATGGCGGCAATGACCTCCTGACCGACCTCGTCGAAGCGCGGGTCGAGGGGGAAACCCCGCTGACCGATCCCGAAATCATGTCGCTGATGCAGCAGTTCATGGTGGCGGGGAACGAAACCACCACGTCGACGCTGGCCGGGGGCCTGCTCCAGTTGATCCGCAACCCCGACCAGATGGCCAAAGCCAAGGCGGCCGCCGGCGGGCGCGATCCCAAGGTGATCATGAACCTCGTCGAGGAGGCGCTGCGTTACGAAACGCCGACCGCGGGCATGTGGCGGATCGTCAAGCAGGACACCGAGCTTGGCGGCATGGCGATCCCGGCCGGCAGCGTGGTGCAGCTGCGCTATGCGGCAGCCAACCGCGATCCATCGAAATTCCCCGATCCCGACAAGTTCGACATCGAGCGCGCCAACGCTCGCACCCACCTCAGCTTCGGCAAGGGGCCGCATATGTGCGTGGGCAACATGCTTTCCCGCAAGGAAATGCTGGTGGCCTTCGACGAGCTTCTGGGGCGGCTCGATAACTTCGCGGTCGCCGACGAAAACGCGATCCGTATCCTCCCCAATATCCTGCTGCGCGGCGTGACCCACCTGCCGATCACGTTCACGCGGAAAGCCTGACATGAATTTCGATCTTTCCGAAGAACAGCAGATGTTCGTGACCTCGGTCGAGCGCTTCGCCGCGCCGGTCGATGTGGAGGCGCGCCGCAAGTTGCGGCTCTCGCCCACCGGTTATGACCGCGCGCGCTGGCAGCAATTGGCCGAGATGGGCCTGATCGCACTCGCTTCCAGTGAAGACGCGGGCGGCATGGGCGGTTCTGCGGTCGATCTGGCGCTGGTGGCCGAGGCGGTCGGCAAGGCCAATGCGCCCGATCCGCTGCTCGAACACGGCATTCTGCCCGCGCTGCTGCTGGAGCGCGGTGGTGCGGGCGAGGCGCTCGAGGGCGTGCTCGCCGGCACCACCATCGCCACCTTCGCCTGGACCGAACGCGGGCAGCGCTACAGCCTCAAGGCCAGGGGCATGAAGGCCGAGCAAGGCGCGGACGGCTTTACCCTCACCGGCGAGAAGACCATGGTGATGGGCGCGCTGCTCGCCGACCTGTTCATCGTCACCGCCGACCTTGGTGGGGAGACCGCCTGCTTCCTCGTGCCCAAGGATGCGCCCGGGCTGGAGGTGCGGCCCTATCGCCTGGCCGACGGCAGCATTGCGGGCGAGATCAAGCTCACCCGCACGCCCGCGAGCGCGAAGCTGGCGCTCGACATGGTGGGCCTCGTCGCCATCGCGGCGGACCTCAGGCTCTATGCCGCCGCCGAAATGGTGGGCCTCGGCCAGCGCCTGCTCGACGATACTCTGGCCTATGTCAAAGAGCGCGAACAGTTCGGCGTCGCTATTGGTTCTTTCCAAGCCTTGCAGCACCGTCTGGTCGATTGCTACGCCAAGGAGGAGCAAGCCCGATCACTGCTTTACCGCGCAGCATTGACCGACCACAGTGATGCGGAAAAGTGGCAGCGCGCTGCCGCCGGGGCCAAGGCCTTCATCGGCGAGAATGTCGACGCCATCGCCCGTGAGGCGGTACAGATGCACGGCGGCATGGGGATCACCGACGAGCTTGCCATCGGCCACGCCTTGAAGCGGGTGCTGGTGCTCGCGCGGCTGTTCGGAGACGTCGACACCGTGCTTGCGGAATATGCGTTGGCCGCCTGACGGCCAGCTGGAGGGGACACGAAATCATGGGCGAAAAGATCGATCCCAATCTGTGGAGCGACGGACCGCAGCCGCAGCTCATGGGCGGCAGGCTGCCTTCGGGCGAGATCGTCTTCCCCATGCCGGTCGGTGATGCGGCGGAGGGCGTCGAGCCCTACAAGCTCTCGCGCCGCGGCCAGCTGTGGTCGTGGACCAGCCAGGGCTTCCTCCCCAAGGAGCCCTATGAGGGCCCCGGCTCCGGCCCAGGCGAAGGCCCGCCCGATTTCCAGCCCTTCCTGCTCGGCTATGTCGAGCTGCCCGGCGAGGTGATCGTCAAGAGCCGGATCGTCGATGCACGGCTGGAGGACCTCCACCTCGGCATGGAGCTCGAATTCTGCATAGTGCCGTTCAACGCGCGCTACGACACCTTCGCCTTCCGTCCCGTCGCCCAACATGAGAGCAAAGCGGCATGAGCGAGAACGTCTACATCATCGGCGCGGGGATCCATCCCTTCGGCCGCACCGACAGCCGCTCGGGCCGCGAGCAGGGCGTCTATGCCGTGCGCGAGGCGCTGAAGGATGCCGGGCTCGAATGGCCCGATATCGAATGCGCCTATGGTGGGAGCGCGGCGGCGGGCAATGCCGACATCATGGTCAACGAGCTGGGGCTGACCTCGCTTCCCTTCACCAACGTCGCAAATGGCTGCGCTACCGGGGGCAGCGCGCTCGCCGCCTCGCAGCAGGCGATTGCGAGCGGAATGTATGACCTCGCGCTGGCGGTCGGCTTCGACAAGCACCCGCGCGGCGCCTTCAACGCCAAGCCCGCCGATTACGGCCTGCCCGAATGGTACGGCCAGACCGGCATGATGCTGACCACGCAGTTCTTCGCGCTCAAGATCCAGCGCTACATGCAATTGCACAGCATCAGCCGGCGGACGCTGGGCCTCGTCGCCGAAAAGGCCTTCCGCAACGGCACGATCACGCCCCACGCCTGGCGGCGCAGCCCGGTCGATCTCGACACGATCATGAACGCGCCGATGATCAACGATCCGCTCACAAAATACATGTTCTGCTCGCCTGCCGAGGGCGCGGTGGCGCTGATCCTCGCCAGCGAGAAGAAGATGAAGGAGCTGGGCGCGGACGGGGTCAGAATCCGCGCGGTCTCGGTGAAGACGCGCCCGCCCAACTCCTTCGAGGTATTCCAGCCCGGCATCAGCATCGAAGAGGGCGGCAAGCCCACCGTGCTCGCTTCGCAGGCCGCCTTCGAGAAGGCCGGGATCGGGCCGGAGGAAATCTCGGTTGCCCAGCTGCAGGACACGGAAAGCGGCGCGGAAATCATGCATATGGCCGAAAACGGCTTCTGCAAGGATGGCGAGCAGGAGGAGTGGCTCGCCAACGGCTGGACCGAGATCAATGGCGGGAAGCTCCCCGTCAACACCGATGGCGGGTGCCTCGCCTGCGGGGAGCCGATCGGCGCTTCGGGCCTCAGGCAAGTCTACGAGAATATCGAACAATTGCGCCAGCGTGCGGGCGAGCGACAGGTGCCGGGTAGACCGCGCTTCGGATATTCCCACGTCTACGGCGCGCCGGGCCTCTCGGCAGTCGCGATCCTGGAGCGCGAATGAGCAAGATGCAGGGCAAGGTCGCGCTCGTCTCGGGCGGCGCGGAGGGGATCGGGGCAGCGGTGGCCAAGCTAATCGTCGCCGAGGGCGGCAGCGTGATGCTCGGCGACGTGCAGCTGGAGAAGGCCGAGGCACTCGCCGCCGAACTGGGTGACCGCGCGGCAGCGACCCATCTCGACGTGCGCCAGCTGTCGCAATGGGAGGCCGCCGTCGCCGCCACCCTCGCGCACTTCGGCAAGCTCACCGTGCTGTGCAACATCGCCGGCATTTCCGAGCCCGGTAACGTCCCCGACGGCGCGCTCGACGTGTGGGAGCGCACCATCGACATCAACCTTCACGGTCCCTTCTACGGGATGCGCGCCGCGATCCCGGCGATGGAGGCGAGCGGGGAGCCCTGCGCCATCGTCAACATCGGCTCGATGATTGCGCTGCGCCCGGCGGCCTTCGTGGCCGCCTACAGCGCCTCGAAGACGGGCCTGCGCGGCCTCACCCAGTCGGTTGCTCTTGACCTTGCCGAGCGGGGCCTGCCGATCCGCGTCAACATGGTCCACCCCGGCGCGATCCGCACGCCGATGTACAACCGCTACAAGTTCTCCGGCGCCGACACGCCCGAAAACATAGAGACCAATTTCGCCGCCACCCACCCGATGAACCGCATCGGCGAGCCCGAGGAGGTCGCCCGTGCCGTCGTATTCCTCGCCAGCGACGAGGCGAGTTTCACCACGGGCTGCGACTTAACCGTTGATGGCGGCGGGAGCATTCGGAGCTGACGTGACCAAAGTTCATTTCATCCGCCCGACCACCCGGTTCCAGCATTGGCGCCCGCGCCGCCGGCCAGTCGACGGCGGCGGCGGCATCAGGAGCTAAGCATGGGCGCACAACCCGCCACCCGGATCGACGCGCATTTCATTGCCGCAGGCAAGTATCACGATATCGACTACCCCCGGCTCGAGATCCTCAAGCTGCTCGCCGAGCACCCCCACATCCGAACCACCGTGGCGGCGGACTATTCGGGGCTTGAGCGGCTCGACCAGTGCCGCTTCCTCATCACCTACACCTGCGACCTGATGCCGACCCTCGAACAGGCGCAGCAATTGAAGGCGTGGCTGGAGAAGGGCGGCAAGTGGATGGCGCTTCATGGCACCAATTCGATCCTCGTGTTCACCGCCGAAGGCCTGGTCGACGCGCCCAATGATCGCCCGGATGTGATGGAAATGCTCGGCACGCAATTCGTCGCTCACCCGCCGATCGACAAGTTCCCGGTCGAGGTGGTGAACACAGACCACGAGCTGACCCGCGGGATCGCGGATTTCGAGGTGGTGGACGAGCTCTACCTGTCCAAGACCACTGCCCCCATCAGTACCCTTATGCAGACCACCTTCGAAGGCGAGGCGACCGGCTTCACGCAAAGCCAATGGCCGAAAACCACGGTCCCTATCGTTTATACGAGGGATATTGGCGCAGGGCAGATCGTATACAACGCATTGGGGCATTGCAGGGGGCACTATGATCTTCCCGGCATGGCCGATTTCTACCCGCACAAGGAAATGTGCGCGTGGAACTACGACGTTTACTACGACCTGCTCCGCCGCACGATTGCTTGGGCGATGCGGGACGGGGCTTGAAGCTTGCGCGGCCCGAAAGCCGTAGCTTGCGGGATCGAAACTGGGACTGACTGCAATGGATATGGACTTCTCCCCAGAGGACATGGCCTTCCGCGAGGAAGTGCGCGCCTTCCTCAAGGACAACCTACCCGAACGGCTGCGCGATGGCGCGCGGCGCACACCGGGCGTCTTCGTGGAACCCGATATCGGGATGGAATGGCACCGCATCCTCTACCAGAAAGGCTGGGTCGCCCCGCACTGGCCGAAAGAAGATGGCGGCACCGGCTGGAGCCCGACGCAGAAGTTCATCTTCGAGAAGGAATGCGCACTCGCCGGTGCGCCTGCGCTCGCCATTCTCGGCCTCAGACTGGTCGGACCGGTGATCTGTGAATTCGGTACGCCTGAACAGAAGGCCCGCTTCCTGCCGCGCATCCTTTCGGGTGAGGATTACTGGTGCCAGGGGTACTCCGAGCCGGGCAGTGGGTCAGACCTCGCCTCACTGAAGACCTCGGCCCGGCTTGAGGGCGATGAATACGTCATCAACGGCTCGAAAATCTGGACCACCCACGCCCACCACGCCAACTGGATCTTCGCGCTGGTGCGCACCGACGCCAGCGTCAAGAAGCAGCAGGGGATCAGCTTTCTGCTCGTCCCGATGGACCAGCCGGGGGTGGAAGTGACCCCGATCTATTCGATGTCGGGCGATCACGAGGTCAATGCGGTGTTCTTCACCGACGCGCGCACCGGGCAAGAGAACCGCATCGGCGCGGAAGGCGCCGGGTGGACCATCGCCAAGTTCCTGCTCGAGAACGAACGTGGCGGATCATGCTATGCCCCGCGCCTCCTCCAGTCGATCGATCGGCTGGAGAGCCTCGCCCAGACCCAGCCTTCGGGCGTCAACGGCGCGATCGCCCATGACCCGCGCTTCCGCGACCGGCTCGCCCGCGTCAGGCTGGAGGCCGAAGCGCTGGAAGTGACCGAACTGCGCATCCTCGCGCAGCTCGCCAAGGGCCGCGCGCCGGGGCCACAGACCTCGCTAGTGAAGCTCCTTGGCTCGAACATCGGCCAGCAGGTCGACGTGCTGCGCCTCGAACTGCTCGGGCCGGACGCGCTGCAACTTCCGCTCGAACGCCCGCTCTACGGCAACGAGGCACCCGAACCGGTCGGCAGCGAATATGCCCAGACCGCGATGGGCAAATACCTCAACAACCGCGCCTCGACGATCTTCGGCGGCTCGGACGAGGTGCAGAAGAACATCATCGCCAAGACCGTTCTCGGTCTCTGAGAGGACCATACCATGGACGTATCGAAGCTGATGTTCCGCGAAGGCCTGATGGCGGGCGAGCGCATTCTCGTGACCGGCGGGGGCACCGGCCTCGGGCGCGAGATGGCCGAGGCCTTCCTCAAGCTCGGCGCCACAGTCTACATCTGCGGCCGCCGCCAGAACAAACTCGACGAGACCGCCGCGGAACTAACCGCGCTCCACGGCGGCAAGATCGTCGGCATGGCCTGCGACATCCGCGATGCGAACGCGATCCACGAGATGGTCGATGCTATCTGGGCCGATGGCGGCGCGCTCACCGGCGTGGTCAACAACGCTGCGGGCAACTTCATCAGCCGCACCGAGGACCTCTCGGTCAATGGCTTCAACGCCATCGCCGACATCGTGATGCGCGGAACCTTCTACGTCACGCTCGACATCGGGAAGCGGCTGATTGCCGAGAAGAAGAAGGCAAGCTTCCTCTCCATCCTCACCACCTGGGTGTGGTCGGGCAGCGCATTCGTGGTTCCCTCGGCCATGAGCAAGACCGCGATCAATGCCATGACCCAGAGCCTCGCGACTGAATGGGGCCGCTATGGACTCAGGTTCAACGCCATCGCGCCGGGCCTCTTCCCGACCAAGGGGATGAGCGCGCGGCTCAATCCCGGCGGGTCGGGCGGCAATTCGAACAACTCCATGAACCCGATGGGCCGCGCAGGCGAGATGCACGAACTCGCCAACCTCGCGGTGTTCCTGATGGGACCGGGGGCCGAATATGTGAACGGCCAGACCATCGCCATCGACGGCGCGGGTTTCCAGGCGACGGGCGGAACGTTCTACCCGATGCTCCACGCGCTTGGCGACGCCGAATGGGAGCAGATGCGCGCCATGATCAAGGGCACGAACGAAAAGGACAAGGCAGAAAGAACCGTCGGTTGAAGCTTCAGGTGACGGCGGCACGCCGGCTGAACTCGGGGCGCTGCCAGTCGTCGCTCGCCAGCACTTCGGCGAGGTGGCGGGCGGCGGCGGCCATGTCGGCGAAGCTCAGATAGGCGGGCGCGAAGCCCAGCCGCAGCACATCGGGCGCGCGGAAGTCGCCGATCACCCCGCGCGCGATTAGCGCCTGACAGATCGCATAAGCTTGCGGATGGCGAAACGAGAGTTGGCTTCCCCGATCGCCGCTGCGCAGTGGGCTGACCAGCTCGAGGTCCACTCCGTGCGCCATCAGGCATTGGAGGAAGAACTCGGAGAGTGCCTGCGACTTGGCGTAGAGCCGCGCGACCCCGATCTCCGCGATCAGGTCGACCCCCACTTCCAGCGCCGCCAGCCCGAGGATCGGCGGGGTGCCGCACAGGAGGCGCTCGATGCCGGGCGCGCCCTCGTAGTCGTCCGAGAAGGCGAAAGGCGCGGCGTGGCCGAACCAGCCGGTGAGCGGCTGGCGGAGCGCGGCGTGGTGCCTCTCGGCGACGAAGGCGAAGGCCGGGGCGCCCGGCCCGCCGCACAGGTACTTGTAGCCGCACCCGACCGCGAAGTCGGCGTTTGTCGCCTTGAGGTCCACCGGCAAAGCGCCCGTCGAGTGCGAGAGGTCCCACAGCACCAGCGCCCCCGCCGCGTGCGCCGCGCGAGTCAGCGCCCCCATGTCGTGGAGTGCACCGGTCTTGTAGTGGACGTGGGTGAGCAGCAGCAGCGCGACGTCCCCGTCCAGTGCCCCGACCAGCCTCCCCCGCTCCGCCAGCCGCCGGGTGGCGAGCCCCTGCGCCTCGAGCCCGGCGATGATGTAGAGATCGGTCGGGAAGTTGCCGGGTTCGGACAGCACCACGTGGCGTCCGGGGCGCAACGCGAGCGCGGCTGCGATCAGCTTGAAGAGGTTCACGCTGGTCGAATCGCAGGCGATCACATCATTGGGGCCGGCCCCGATCAGGGGTGCGATCTTGCCGCCGATGCGCTGCGCCATGTCGAACCAGCCGGCCTCGTTCCACGACCGGATAAGACCCTCCCCCCATTCCCGCTCGATCACCGCTTGCACCCGTCCCGGGGTCGCCTTGGGTAAGGCACCCAGCGAGTTACCGTCGAGGTAGATCACGCCCTCGGGCAGGATGAATTGCGCGCGGCAGCCCGCCAGCGGATCGGCGGCGTCGAACTCGGCGGCGCGCTGTTCGGGAGTCATTCTCGGCCGTGGCGGTCCAAGCGGGCTCAGGCCTCGATCACGCGGGCTTCGGGGTGATGCCGGTCGATATGCTTGAGCAGGATCCTGAGGTTCCTGGAGTTCGACCGGAACACGAGGTCCGCCGCGTCGCCCACAAGCGGGATCGCGCCGATCGCGGTGTCGAGCAGCACGTTGGCCCCCATCCGCGCGAGCTTCCACTTCGGCAGGCCGAGATTGCGCGCCTCCCACACGATATATGCGCCCATCGACGCGGTCACGATCTCGCCGAGCACCGGCACCAGCCCGACGATCGCATCGAGCCCGACCGGCATGTTGATCCCAGGGATGGTGAAGCTCCGTTCCAGCAGCCGCTCCATCGCGGTCACCCGCGCGCGCACGGACACCGGATCGGAGCCGGTCGGCAGCGTGAAGGACATGACTTCGGGGCGGTGCGGCAAGGTCTTTTGCATGGAGATCATGTGGTGGGTTGCGAGAGCGGGAACAAGGGGTGCACCCCCCAGGCGTTCGCCAGGTAGTTGCGGATCGTCCCGCGCACCAGCGCCCAACGCACCGGCGCGCCCAGCGGGATGAAGACCTCGCGTTCGACGAGCGCCGCATGGGCCTCGGCGAGCAGCCGTTGCCGCGTGGCGATGTCCCGCTCCTCCAGCGACTGCCGCACCAGCGCATCGGCGCGCGGCGCGCACAGCCCTGCCCCGAGGCTGCAATTGAACTGGTTGAGATACCAGCGCGGCGAGGGATAGCGCGCGAGCGTGTCGCGCAGTTCGAGATCAGCGGCCTCATCGGCGCCGGCCCTGCGCACCGTCACGCCGATTGCCCCCCACGCCTCGGCCAGCGCGGCGAGGAGAAGGTCGCTCCCCGGCCCGCGCGGCAGCGCCACCCGCACCACCGCCTCGCGCCCCGTCCCCGCCCAGGCCCGCACGCGCGCGGCGGCGATCCGGCGGCGGTCTTCGATCGAGGCGCCGTTCCAGCGGTCTTCGTCATAAGGGGGATCGGTGAAGTTTTCGGGCGGCACGATCCAGCTGCTCTCGCGCCAGCCGCCAAGGCCGAACCGCTGGATCAGTGCGGCTCGGTCGATCGCCATCGACAGGGCCTCGCGGCGGTCCGGATCGGCGAGGAAGCCGGTCTCGCGGCGCACGGCGAGGCCGAGCAGCCCGTATGCGGGATCGACCTGGATCGTCCCGCGCGAGAGCGGCCCGGCTTCGGCCTGGGGAAAGTCGACGATCGTGCCTCCCAGCACCAGGTCGACGTCGCCGCTCGAGAAAGCCGCCACCGCATCGGTGGCGGACAGGGTCCGCACCGCGACCGGGCGCGCGACGTCCTCCCAGTCCTCGCGCGCGGGCAGGCCGCGGCTTTCCGGAGGCAGTGCAGTCAGCCGGGCGAGGCCGGTCGCCTCGTCGCGGGAATAGGCCATCGGCCCCGCCCCGCTGCCATCCTTGACGAAGCCGAGCTCCGGCTGGGCCAGCACGCGCAGGAAATCGGGCATCGGAGAGGTCAGCCGCACCTCGATGACCCGGCCGGTCATTGCGCGCACGTCGCGGACCTTGGCGAGATCCAGCCCGAGCGAGGTGCCGCGCAAGCGCATGAGTGTGGCCCGCAGCTGCCGGCGGATATCCTCGGCGGTGATCTCCGCGCCGCCCGGCCAGGTGCTGTCGCGCAGGCGGAAGATATAGCTGAGGCCGTCCTCGGTGACGATCCAGCGTTCGGCAATGGCCGGGACGACCTGACCGCCGGGATCGAGAGCGACAAGCCCTTCGGCGGTGGCGGCGCGAATGTGCTGCGCGGCGAAGGGCAGGCGCACGCCCTGTTCGAACAGACTGCCGGGCGCGCCGATGATCGCAACCTCGACGGGTCCGCCGCCGCCGCCGGGTCCGCATGACCAGGTCGCGAGGGCGGCAAGCAGGGGCAGCCAGAATCGCATCGGTGCCTGCCTAGCAGGTCGAAAGGCTGCGGTCAGCTTGCAGACGCCGGTGTCGGCAGGGCCGGGTCCGCGATATGCTCAGATCTTGCGCAGCGTCGTCGGCTCGGGCGGCGGGGGGGCGCGGTGCACCCACGAACGCTCGACGATGGCAGCGGCCCCGGCATCGTCGGTCGCCTGAAGCGGGCGACGCGCCTTCTGGGAATCGATCTCCTCGTCGAAGGCGACCCCGAAGCGGTTGTCCTGCACCCATGCGACAGTGCCGTTGACGCCGCCCACATTGCGCAGTTCGATGGTCACACGGTGTCCGCGCTGGACGCGCAGCTGGCCCTCGCCCATCATTCCGCCATCGGAGAGGTTGCGCACACGCACCCGGTGGCTTTCGGCGTTATGCTCAACGCGAATGTCAGCCAGCAGAAACAGGCTGTCACGCGCGACGCTGCGTGTCTCAACCCCTGTCATCGTAAGGATCGCCTCCTCAGCCGAATTCGCACCTGCGGCAGTGGCGGCCACCATAGGAAGCTTCCGCGCAGTACACCATCACCCGTGAGCGAGACGCAGTTAATACCGGGTTAAACAGGCGCTCCGCGCACTTCGCAAGTTGCAGGGCGTCCCACGTCGGCACAGAACGGCCGGCAGCGGTTGACGCCTAATCGTCGCGCGAGACCTTCTCGCGCCGCTCGTGTGCTTCCTGGGCCTCGACCGTCATGGTGGCAACGGGACGGGCGATCAGGCGCCTGAGGCCGATGGGATCGCCGGTCACCTCGCAATAACCGTATTCGCCCGAATCAATCCGGCGCAGCGCGGCATCGATCTTGGCGACCAGCTTGCGCTGCCTGTCGCGGGTGCGCAGTTCGATGCCCCAGTCCGTCTCGCTCGAGGCGCGGTCGGTCAGGTCGGCTTCGCGGATCGGACCGTCCTGCAGCGATTGCAGCGTCTGACCGGCGGCGGAGTGGATCGAGCGCTTCCATTCGAGCAGCAGCATCCGGAAATAGGCCTGCTGGCGCTCGTTCATGTACTCCTCTTCGTCGCTCGGCACATAATCCGGTGCCAGCAGACGTTTGGCCTTTTCGAGGATGTCGATGTCGTCAGACGCGGTGGTTGGCATCAAGCTCTCTCATCCGTGAGCCGCTGGGAAGACCATCGCGTCCTGACGCCCTGAATTTTTTCATTGGCTCACCCGGTCCCAGCAAGCAGCAAGCGATGCGCGCCCTATAGGCAAGGCCCCGATAGCGCACAAGCGGCTTTGGGTGCGAGGTCGGGGCAAAAGGCCCTGCTGCACAAAGGGTAAACGGCGTTAACCAATTTTTGACCATGAAAGCCGCAGTTTCCGGGGCATGGAGGACCGCGGGGGGCGGTCCGGTGGCAACGGGGACTTTCATCATGAACATCATCGCAATCGGGGTGCGGGAGAAGGCGGGCGAAGCCCTGCTCGGCGCATGGCTCGCGGACGCCGGACGAGGTGAGGCGGGAGCCTGCTTCGACCTCGGCGTTGCGTTCTCCACGGGCAGCAACGGCGCGCCCTGCGATCTGATCGAGGCACACAAGTGGTTCAACCTTGCGGCCACGCGCGGCCATGACGAGGCCGCGCGGTGCCGGGCCGAGATCGCCGACGAGATGACCGCCCGCGAGATTGCCGAGGCCCAGCGCCGTGCGCGCCAGTGGCTCGCCGAAGGCCGTCAGCGCGCCGCCTAACCCTCCTTGCGGAAGGGGGTACGGCGATCGAGATAAAGCTGGTCGCTCGCCACGCCCGCCCGCTCGCGCTCGAGGAAATCGGCGACCGCCGCGCGAAAGCCGGGGTCGGCGATCCAGTGCGCCGAGAGCGTCTGCACCGGCTCGTATCCGCGCGCCAGCTTGTGTGACCCTTGCGCGCCGGCCTCGACCCGGTCGAGCCCCCGTGCGATCGCGACGTCGATCGCCTGATAGTAGCACAGCTCGAAATGCAGGAAGCGCACCTCGCGGGTGCAGCCCCAATACCGGCCGTAGAGTGCATCCTTTCCGACAAAGTTGAGCGCGCCCGCTATCGGTTCCGCCCCGTCACAGGCGAGGATCAGCACGATCCGCTCGCCCATCCGCTCGCCCAGCAGACTGAAGGCCTCGCGGGTGAGGTAGGGGCTCCCCCATTTGCGCGCGCCGGTGTCCTGATAGAACATCCAGAAGGCGTCCCAGTGCTCCTCGCGGATATCGCTGCCGGTCAAGTGGCGGATGGTGAGGCCCTCCACCGCCGCAGTACGCTCCTTGCGCAGGTCCTTGCGCTTGCGTGACGATAGCGCGCCGAGGAACTCCTCGAAGCTGCCGTAACCCCGGTTGAACCAGTGGAACTGGATGTCGGCCCGGGTCAGCCAGCCGCCCTCCTCGAACAGCGCGATCTGCTCGGGGGCGACGAAAGTCGCATGGGCGCTCGACAGCCCGTTCTGAACGCACACCGCCTCCGCCCCCCGAAGCAGGTGTGGTGCCAGGCATGGATCGCTGAGCAGGAGGCGCGGCCCTGTCGCCGGGGTGAAAGGCGCGGCGATCTGGAGCTTGGGATAATAGCGCCCCCCTGCGCGGTGCCAGGCGTCGGCCCAAGCGTGGTCGAAGACATATTCGCCTTGGCTGTGACCCTTGGCGTAGGAGGGCATGGCGGCAAGCAAGTGCCCGGCGTCGTCGGTGATGGCAATCGGCGCAGGCTCCCAGCCGGTGCCGGGGCCGACCGAACCGGAGTCTTCCATGGCGGTGAGGAATTCATGGCTGACGAAGGGATTGTCCTTGCCGCCGAGTGCGTTCCACGCATCGCGCTCGAAGCTGCCGACCGAGGAGGCGATGCGAACGGTAAGCGGATTGTCGCTCACGCCAGCCCCTCCCGTTCAGCGATCAGGGCGTCGGCATGGGCGAGGCCGATGGCCCGCGTCTCGGGCGAGCGGACCGTCCAGGTCAGCAGCGGCTTGCCCGCCGCCCGCCACGCCGCTGCCTCGACACGCGTCAGGTCGCGCACGTCGATGGCGAGGAAATCCGGCAGCGCGGCGGTAAGCACGTCGCTCCTGCGCCACACGCCCTCGAACCCGTTTTCATAGCTGTCGGTGCCGACCAATCCGCGAACGGTTTCCGGAGCGTTCCGCGCGAACCAGATCGGCACACGTGGGTCGAAACTCATTACCGCGACGTCACCCGAGTAGCTTTGAAGCAAGCGCGCGACATGGACGCACGTCCACTCCACGTCATAATCTGGCAGCGACTTCACCTCTATCAGCAGCGGCACGCGGCCTGCCACTTTAGCCAGAAAGGTCGCAAGCCTGACCGGATGCTGATCTGTGCCGAGCATGCGCAATGTCTCAAGGTTGTCCGCGTCAAGCGCTTCGGTTGCCTCAGATCTGCCAGTCAGCCGCCCAAGCTCCCAATCGTGGAACACCATCGGGTGATCGTCCCGGCTGCGCTGGATATCGCATTCGATCCCCATGCCTCGCACAATCGCGCCCTCGGCGGCAGCGAGGGAATTCTCCGGCACGCCCTCGTCGTGCAGTCCGCGGTGGGCATATTCCCACTGCGTCAGCCAGCCGGTAGCGGGCCTTGCGTTCATGCCTTAAGCGCAACGATCGCATCCACCTCGACCGCAGCATTTAATGGCAGCGCCGCCACGCCCACCGCCGCGCGGGCGTGCTGCCCGGCTCCGCCGAACACCTGCTCCATCAGGTCCGACGCGCCGTTGGCGACCTTGGGATGATCGAAGAAATCGGGAGTCGAGGAGACGAAGGCGCCGAGCTTCACCACCCGTTCGACCTGTTCGAGCAGCCCCGCCGCCTGGAGCTGCGCCAGGATCATCAGCCCGCAGGCGCGTGCCGCGGCGATGCCGTCCTCGAGATTGACGTCCGCGCCGAGCTTGCCGGTCATCACCTTGCCGTCGACGAAGGCGATCTGGCCCGAGACATAGGCCATGCCGCCATTCACCACGACCGGCACATAGCTCGCAACCGGGGCGGCGGGTCTGGGAAGGGTGATGCCGAGATCGGCAAGGCGGGCAGCGATCGTCATTGTGTCAGTCCTCCAGTCGTTCGAGCAGCCAGGGCAGCGCCTCGTCCCAGCGGTCGATCCGCGAATGGGCGTGCCCGGCCTTGTGGGCGCAGTCGATGGCGTGGGCGATCATCGGCTCGCCGCACAGGTGCAGCCGCGTGACGTGCGGCGTGATCTCGGCGACGGACGCGTGGTGCTGGGCGAGATCGTCGATGAACAGCGCGCGAGTGGGCGCGTATTCCTCGATGATCGCCTTCAACGCCGGCCCCTTCGGACCCTGGTTGGTGAATACCCGCGCATTGATCCCAACCGCCGCAAGCTGTTCTGCCCGCTTGTCGCGCCGCTCGTCCAAGAGATTCGTCAGGATCACCACGTCGGCCCTTTCGGCGAGCGTGTTGATGCCCTCGACCGCACCGGCGATCGGCATCTGATTGTCCATCTGGGTGTCGAAGAAGCGGCCGAGCATCTTCCAGATATCGGCGGGAGCCAGCAATTCGCCGCTGCCCTGCCAGCGCAGCGCCTCGGCGAAGTTGTGGCCCTCGAGTTGGAAGCTCACCCCCTGGCTCTCCTCCAGCCAGTTCTTGAAGGGCGCGACCATGTGCAGCAGCACCTCGTCGCAATCGCTGATGATGAGGGGGCGGGTCATGGGGTCAGAGCGTCCTTGGCGGCGACCAGTTCCTCCGGCGTGACGGCGAGCGCCTCGGCCGCGCGGACCAGATCGGGTTCGTGATTGGCGAGAAATTCGAGCGCCGAGCCAAGGATCATCGGATCGCCGAGCCCGCCGCGCAAAGAATCGGGATCAAGGCCGGTCAATTCAAGGTAGCGCGTCGCGCGATCCTCGCATTCCAGCACCCAGCCGAGCGCCGCCAGCGCCAGAACCTCGGGGGTTGCGGACCCAGATGAGGGGCGATGCGGGATTGTCCTGTCCTCCGGCTGGGGTTAATCAGGTTAACGGGTGGCAAGCGGGGCGTTTCAGTGACAAAGCGGATCATGGTTGTCGAGGACAATGACCTCAACCGAAAATTGTTCTGCGACGTGCTCAAGGCCAATGGCTTCGAGGTGGAGCCGGTCGCGGACGGGGACAAGGTGCTCGACACCGCGCGGGCGACTGCGCCCGATCTCATCATCATGGATATCCAGCTCGGCGGCGTCTCGGGCGTCGACCTGATCGAGGCCGCCAAGCGCGACCGGCGGCTCGCCGCGATCCCAGTTCTGGCCGTTACCGCCTTCGCCGCCAAGGGCGACGAGGAACGCATCCGCGCGGCGGGTGCGGAAGGCTATCTCTCAAAGCCGGTTTCGATCGGACCGTTCATGAGCGCGGTCAACGCGCTGGTATAGCGCCTTGCCTCAGGCCGCGCGCATCAGGTATTGGCCCGCAAGGATAATTGCGGTCAGGACCAGGCCGGTCATGAAGCTCTTGTAGGCGTAAGCGAGGTACTTGTACTTCTTGCGCTGCAGCACCTGCCCGTTCTGGTAGACGTCGTGGAGCATGGTGCGGAAAACGGTCTCGTCGGCGCGCAGTTCGGCAAGGATGCTCTCGGTCCACTCGTCCTCGTCCATGTGCGTGAAGTAGCCGAAGAAAAGCTTGTTGGGCTTGCCGTCATTAAGCCGCGCCGAGGTCGGGCTGCTGACCGCAGGCAGAACCGCGAAGACCGCGCACATGGCCGAGACGAAGGCGAACAGCGCCAGCACCGCGAGCGCCAGCGGCAGCGTGCCGTTCGTCGCCTGCCCGACCGAGACCGTGAAAACGAGGAAGGTCGCGCCCATCAGGATTGAGGCCTTGGTGTCGGCCATCTGGCTGAGCATCAGGTTGATCTGCTGGGTGGTGCGCACCAGATGGATGGCGTGGTTCGAATAACCCGAAGGCGAAGGCACCGAAGGCGCAGCCTTGGGCACTTCGATCGGTGCCTCGCTCTCAGCCATGATCATCCCCCGAATAGCGCCCCTGTCCCTGTGTGAGGCCGCGAAAACTTGACAAGCGGCATCATCCGCCGCTTTGCCGCCGTAATAACGTGGCACCTGCCAACCGACAACCGACCCTAACGAGAGCCCGCCAGTCATGACCCCCGCAGACGTCGACGCGACCATCCGCAAGCTGATCGAACCTTTCAACAAGAAGGGCGTTGCGATCGAGGACGCCACCACCTTCGCCGGCGACCTCGAGTTCGACAGCCTCACCGTGATGGACTTCGTCGCAGCGATCGAGGACGAGTTCGACATCATCATCAGCATGAACCAGCAAGCCGAGATCGAAAATTGGGGCCAGCTTGTCGCGGCGGTCCACAAGCTCCAGGATAGCTGATAATGGCGACCACCATGACCGAAACCATCGCTCCCGCCCAGCCTGTCGACCTGCTGGCGAAGTTCGACCCGATCATCCAGACCCGTGAGCAACTGCTCGCCGGCGGCGTGGAGGATCCCTTCAACCTCGTGATGGAGCAGGTGCTCTCGCCCACGCGCGCAATCTGCAACGGGCGCGACACGATTCTGCTCGGAACCTACAACTACATGGGCATGACCTTCGACGATGACGTGATCGCCGCGGGCAAGCAGGCGATGGAGGATTTCGGCGCGGGCACGACCGGCAGCCGCGTGCTCAACGGCACCTTCCGCGACCACCGCGATGTCGAAGCCGCGCTTCGCGATTTCTACGGGATGGACCACGCGATGGTCTTCTCGACCGGCTACCAGGCCAATCTCGGGGTGATCTCGACCCTTGCGGGGAAGGGCGACTACATCATCCTCGACATCGACAGCCACGCCTCGATCTATGATGGTTGCGCGATGGGCAAGGCCGAGGTCGTTCCCTTCAAGCACAACGATGTCGAGGCGCTGGAAAAGCGCCTTAGGCGCATCCCCGAGGGCGCGGGCAAGCTGGTGGTGCTTGAAGGCGTCTATTCGATGCTCGGCGATGTCGCCCCGCTCAAGGAGATGGTCCGCATCGCCAAGGAAAACGGCGCGATGGTGTTGGTCGACGAAGCGCACTCGATGGGCTTCATCGGCGAGCACGGCCGCGGCGTCGCCGAGGATCAGGGCGTCATCGACGACGTCGACTTCATAATCGGCACCTTCTCCAAGAGCGTCGGCACGGTCGGGGGCTTCTGTGTCTCCAACCACCCCAAGTTCGAGGTGATGCGTCTCGTGTGCCGCCCCTATGTCTTCACCGCCGCGCTGCCGCCCAGCGTGATGGCAAGCTCGGCGACCTCGATCCGCAAGCTGATGCACAACGGCAACAAGCGCGCGCATCTATGGGAGAACAGCCGCACGCTCCACAAGGGCCTGCGGGATCTGGGCTTCAAGCTCGGCACCGAGACCCCGCAGAGCGCGATCATCGCCGTGATCATGCCCGATCTCGAGCGGGGCGCGATGATGTGGGAAGCGCTGCTGAAGGAAGGCCTCTACGTCAACCTCGCCCGGCCGCCGGCGACGCCTGCGGGCATGACCCTGCTGCGCTGCTCGCTGTGCGCGGAGCATAGCTCGGAGCAGGTGCGGACCATCCTCGGCATGTTCGAACGCGCGGGCACGGCGATCGGGATTATCTGACCAAGCGCCCCAGAAGGCGGTTGCCTTTCGTAGACGCGGCGCTAGCTTGCCCCTGATTTTTCAGGGGTTCGCACTTCATGTCATCCGTTTCGTCCGCCCGGCGGGTCGCGCTTGCCGCGTCCGCCAGCCTTGCCGTCCTTATTCTTTCCGGTTGCGGCGGGGGTGGCGGCTCGGGGTCGGCCGGAGCAAGCAACACACCGCCGCAGATAACGTCCGCCGCGACCGCCACGGTGCTCGAGAACAGCACCGCCGTGGCGCTCGCGCTCGCAGCTACTGATGCAAATGGCGACGCGATCACATTCTCGATCGGCGGCGGTGCGGATGGAGGCGTATTCTCCATTGCGGGGGCAAGCCTGCAGTTCAAAGAGACGCCCGACTTCGAACGACCAGCCGATGCGAACCGCGATAACGTCTACAATGTAACGGTCACGGCACAGGACAGCCGCGGCGGTTCGACCAGCGCCAATCTCGTCATCACTGTCGCCAACAGCAAGGAAGGGATCGCGGTCAGGCGCATAGCCACCGGCTTTCTTGATCCGGCAGGCGCGTCATTCCTGGTGACGCGCAACGCTGCAAACGTCGCCACCACGGGCAGGATCGCGATCGCACGGACCAACGGCGAGATCTTCGATGTCGACAGTGGCACAGGCGCGCGGACTTTGCTGGCAGATGTCTTCGCCGGGCGGCCGCGCGGGCGGCTGCTCGCGATCGCCTTCAAGGGCGATGCCACAGGCTTTTACAGCGGCCTTTATGCACTCGCGCAGGAGCCCGATGGGCGTGTCTTCCTCCAGCGCTACACGGTCAGGTCGATCGAGGAACTGGAGATCCTCCCGAGAGGCTCGGCAACGGTCACGGCGTCGCTCTTCACAGGTCCGGCAAACTCCGAGCCAGGGGGCAACCTGTACATGACGCTCTCGGATGAAGCCGGCTCCTCTGCACAGAACCCCGGTTCGCTGCTGGGCAAGCTGATCTTCCTCGAGGAGCAGGATCCCTTCGCGGGCGCGAGCCTGCGGCCGGGGTTCTACGTCGCCCGCGTCATCGGGAGCGGTATCCGCCGCTCGAGTGGCGGGGGCGCGCTCAACGGCGAGATCCTGCTCAGCGATCAGGGCGGCTCGCTCGAGCACGAGCTCACGTCCTTTCTGCCGACCGCGCGTCCGCTCGATTTCGGCTGGCCCGCGCGGGAAGGCACGCAGGTCACAGGACCCAATCCGCCTGCCGCGGTCAACGGGCCGCGCCTCGTCTATGGCTTCGGAAATGGCGCGGACCAGGGCACGGGCATCATATTCGGAAGCCTGTACCGCGGGCCGATTGTCGATCTCGACAATCGCTTCGTGTTCGGCGACCGGAGCGGGACCTTTTGGTCGGTGAGGTTTGCCGATCTGGCGAGCGGCTTCCTGCTCGGCCTGCCGCAGATGGACCGCCGCACCGAGGACTTTGTGCCCGACTTGGGCCGGATCGAGTCCCCGATAGCCTTCGCCGCCGATGACCAGAACAGGATGTTCATCCTCGATAGTGACGGCGAACTCTTCCGGATCGACCCGGCCTGATCGCTCAGTTGATGGTCACAACACCGTCCACGGCGCGCCATTCCTGCGGGCCGATCAGATGCTTGTGCGCGACCCGCACCGAATGCAGCACCGCATCAATTTCCCGCCGCCAGAAGGCCAGGAAGCGATCGAGCTCCGGAAATTGCGGGGCGACATCGTATTGCTGGATCACGAACTGCTGCAGCAGGCTGCGATGGTCTGGCATGTAGTAGTGGATTTCGACTGTGGACAGGCCATAGCCTGCCATCTGGGCCAAGAACGCACGGTCCGTCATCAGTTCTCCTCGCTCGCAACTTGCGCCAACGCGGTTCGCCGAATTTCGCACGAAATCGGCAGGCGTCAACGATAAATGGCAATGATATTGCCGTGGAGGGAATGTCAGCAGCCGGCAAAGCATCTCAGGAAATAACCTATATGGTTATTCATATTGACATCGCTACGCTTAATCGGTACACGAAGGCATAGTCGAAGAATTGCGATTCGCCAGCCAGGCGGCCTCCGGCATGGAGCGCCGCCTTTTTGCCGTCCGCACAATGGAGTCGTGCCCATGGCAGTGCCCGCGCGTATCCCACCCCGGCCCGGCAAGGCTGCCGTTGCTCGCCGGTCCGGACGGCGCTGGCGCAAGCGCTTCGTCGAGGCGCTTGCCGCCGGATCGGACATGGCCCACGCCGCCGAGACCGCCGGCGTCACCCTGGCCCGCGCCCGCGAGACACGGCGCGTCGATCCGGACTTCGCGCAGGCCTGGCAGGAGGCGCTTTCGGACGGCTACCTGCATCTCGAAATGGAAGTGCTTCGCCGGCTGCGCGAAGGGGATTTCACGACCCGCGACGGACTCAAGTTCGACTTCGCCAGTGCAATCCGCCTGCTCGGCGCCCAACGTGATGCTTCGGGGCGTGGCCAGAACCAGGTGCGCGACGTCAGCGCCGCAGAGGTGCGCGCCTCGATCGATCGCAAGATCGAGGAGATCCGCCGGCGGGTGGCGCGGCAGAAGGCCGCGGAGGAAAGCGCCACGTGAGCCGGGCATTCAATGCGCTTGCTACCGATGAAACGCCCGAGGGCGAGAGGGCGCGCCAAATCCTGAGTGTCGAAATGAACCAGGAGGAGAGGAACGGCTTCAACTATGTCTGGGAGTTCACCGCGCGTCGCGAACAACTCGCCCCGCCCGGCGACTGGCGCGTCTGGATGATCATGGCTGGGCGCGGCTTCGGCAAGACCCGCGCGGGCGCCGAGTGGGTGCGGATGATTGCCGACAGCCACCCCGACGCACGCATCGCGCTGATCTCGTCATCCCTTGCCGAGGCGCGCGCGGTCATGGTCGAGGGAGAGAGCGGTCTGCTCGCGATCTGCCGCCCCGGCCACAAGCCCCATTTCGAACCTTCGCTGCACCACATCCGCTTTGCGAGCGGGGCGCAGGCTTAGCTGTTCTCGGCAGCCGAACCCGAATCTCTGCGCGGGCCTCAGCACAGCCACGCTCGCAGGACAGGCGCAGAAGGAGTTCTTCGTCAATCAGGCGCTGTGCGTGCTCGACGCGCTGCAGCCGGGCGTCGTCACCGGATCGCAGCCCGGTCCGCCGGCAAGTCACGCCGCCGGCGCATGCTTCCGCGTGCTCGCACCGGCGAGCGGCCCATGGATCGGGCACGAGGACGACATCGCGGCCTCCGTCGGGGGCGATTGGCATTTCGTGTCACCGCGCGAGGGCATGCAGATCTTCGACCAGGCCGAAGGCCGGTGGCTCGTCTTCCGCTCGCACGAATGGCGGGGCGCTGAGGCGCCCATCGTCCCGATCGGCGGGACGGTTCAGGACAGCGAGGCTCGCACCGCAATTGCTGCCCTGATCGAGGCGCTGCATAGCGTCGGAATCCTCGGTCCAGCTGCCCCTTTAACCTAAGGAATGGCGGATTTGCTGGCATTCGCGGCCGTGTTTTCTTGCCCCGATCCGTATAAAGCGACATTCTTGCAACACACTGCCGGCATTGACTGCTTGCCTCTAGCAAGGGGAAAAGATAGAGACAGCCCGTGCCTCAGGTCCACTACAAAGGGGAATAATAGAATGCGCAAACTCGTCATAGGGATGGCGATGGCCTCGACCGCGCTGACCTCGCCCGCCATGGCCCGCGAAGGGCAGTGGTATATCGAAGGCGATGGCGGCGTGATGCTGGTCGAAGACCAGAATGTCGATGTCAACGGCGTAGAAAACAATGCGGTGGCCAACTACGACACCGGCTATGATTTCGGCGGCGCCGTCGGCTACGACTTCGGTGGCTTCCGTCTCGAGGCCGAGGCGAGCTACCGTGCGGCCGATCTTGCGGACGTTCAGGCCGGCGATCAGGGCCTTGCCCTCAATCCCGCCGCCTCCGCTCCGGGTGGCTTCAATACCTTCACCGGGACCCGCGAGGCACTCGGCGAGGTGAATGCGCTCAGCTTCATGGTCAACGGCCTGCTCGATTTCGGTGCTGACGATGGCTTCCAGGCCTTCGTTGGCGGCGGTGTCGGAGTGGCGCGTGTCGACATGGAAGGCCGCGTGAACGCCAACGGCCCCGGCGTGTGGGACGATTCGGACACCGGTTTCGCGTGGCAGCTTCTCGCCGGCGTGCGCGCCCCGATCAGCGATTCGTGGGACGTCGGCCTGAAGTATCGCTACTTCAACATGTCGGACGTCGGCATTGTCGATCCGCTCGGTCGTTCGCTCGAAACCAGCCTGACCACCCACTCGATCTTGGGTTCGATCGTCTACAATTTCGGCGGTGAAGAACCTGCGCCGGAGCCGGTGGTTGCACCGCCGCCGCCTCCGCCGCCTCCGCCGCCCCCGCCGCCCCCGCCGCCCCCGCCTCCGAAGGCTCCGTGCAACACCGGCCCGTACGTGGTTTTCTTCGACTTCGACAAGTCGGATATCACGCCGCAGGCTGCCAGCATCCTCAACAGCGCCGTCACGGCCTACGCCAACTGCGGCACCGCGAGCGTCATGCTGGCCGGTCACACCGACCGTTCGGGCAGTGTGAAGTACAACATCGGCTTGGCCGAGCGTCGTAACGCCGCTGTGACCAGCTACCTGACCGGCCGCGGCATCCCCGCTGCCCGAATCACCGGCGAAGCCTTCGGCGAAAGCAAGCCGCGCGTGCCGACCGCCGACGGCGTGCGCGAAGCGCAGAACCGCCGCGTGGAAGTGACCTACGGCCCCGGCTCGGGCATGTAAGTCGCCGTTCCAAGCGAACAATAAAGAGGGGCCGGAGCGATCCGGCCCCTTTTGTGTTGTCCGGCAAAGTGTCCCCTCCGATAGCTCGGCAGACTGTGGCGCCCGCTCGGCTGGAAACCTCCTGCCGGGCTGACGGCAACGTCGATGCGACAGGAAGGGATCGAGGCCGCTCTTCGCTCCTTCCGCTCCGCCCGTTCTTACAATGATCGGCTACCCGCCCGCCTTTCAATCGCCAACGGCCGCGCGGGCGCGCGCTTCGACCGTGGCTTCAGCCGCCGGCAAGGTCCGGTAGGCGTAGACCAGAAGCGCGAAAGAAATCGGCGCGACCGCGATCAGCGACAGCACGCCGGTTCGCATGCTCCCGCTCAGGGTGGATACCTGCCCCACCATGTAGGGGCCAAGCCCCAGTCCGACGAGCGTGGTTGCGAGGAAGAAAGCCGCCGTCGCCGTTCCCCGCATCCTCGGCAGCACCAGATCCTGCGTGGTCGCCGCCGCCGCTCCGAGCGCGGTCGCGGCGAACAGGCCGGCGAGGAAATTCATCGCGTAGAAAAGGGTGGCATTCTCGGTCGTGAAGCCGATCCAGATCGGCACGATGGGCGCCAGGATCCCGAACATGATCACGAGAATGCGCCCAGACGGGTTGCGGGTGCGCATCCAGTCGGACATGCGGCCGCCGAGGATCACGCCCAGGAATCCCGACAAAGCGCCGCTCCCACCGAGCACGAAAGCAAGCTCGCTCTTCGGCAGCTCGAGCACCGTCTCGGCATAGGGCGCCGCCCAGAAGGCCAGCGCATAAGCCCCGAGCGACACCAGCCCGTAACCGAGCGCCGTGCAGATGAAGGCCGGCGTGCCCCAGATCAGGCTGAAGGTCGCCGGATCGTGGCGCCGCAGTGTCGCCGCCCAGGAGAACACGGCGTAGTAACCAAAGGCGATCGACGACCATTGCGGGAGGTTCCCGGTGAGCCGGATCATCGCCACCGCGAGCACGGTCATCGCCGCCGCCATGGCCAGGTTGGCGAGGGCCGCCCTGGGCCCCCTTCGGACGGCATGGATCAGCGTGAAGGGCGGTAGTAGCATCGACAGGTCGACGAAGAAGTCCGCCAGCGGGTGACGGGTGCCGGTCGCGGTGTCGTCCTGCCGAGGAGGCTCGCGCAGCGATGCCACCCAAGCCGCCAGCAGCAGCCCCGGCAAGCCGACCGCGAGGAAGGCCGCCTGCCATCCGACCAGTCCCGCGATCCCTCCGCCCGGATAGGCGACCTCCCACACCTGCGAGATCTTGGCCCCGATCAGCAGCGAAACCCCGCCGCCGAGATAAAGTCCCGAAGAATAGATCGCCAGCGCCGTGGCGCGCTTGCTGGCCGGAAAATACTCCGAAATCAGCGAATAGGCAGTCGGGCTGGCGGTGGCCTCCCCCACGCCCACGCCCATACGCGCGAGCGACAGCGACAGATAGCTTCGCGCCAGCCCCGACACCGCGGTCATCGTCGACCACAGCAGGAGGCCAATCGTCAGCAAGCGGACTCGGTGCCAGCGATCCGCGAGACGGCCCAGCGGGACGCCGAAGAGCGCGTAGAACACCGCGAACGCAGCCCCACCCAGAAAGCCGAGCTCATCGTCGGTCAGGTCAAAGTGGCGCTTGATGTCGACGGCAAGGATCGAGAGGATCTGCCGGTCAATGAAGTTGAGGACATAGACAACGACCAGAACCACGAGTACGTACCAGCTATAGGTCGGTACGCCCTCATCGCTGCGCTCGGGCGCTGCGGCCGCTGTGTCGCTCAAAAATCGATCCCCTATCCCAGACATGCCGCCGCGATCCACGGCAGACGCCGTTCAGGCGCTATAGGCGGTGCTATCGGCAATCCCGGCTTCGGCAAAACCCTTTTTCCTCAAGCGGCAGGAATCGCAAAGCCCGCAGGCGAGGCCTTCGGGCGTGGGATCGTAGCATGACCAGCTCCACGCCGGATCGAGCCGGAGCCGGGCGCATTCGCGGGCGATATCCGCCTTGGTCATGTGCTGGAGCGGGGCGTGGATGGCGAAGTGCGCGCCCTCCACTCCAGCCTTGGTGCCGAGCCGGGCGGTTTCCGCGAAGCTGGCGATGAATTCGGGGCGGCAGTCGGGATAGCCCGAATAGTCGAGCGCGTTGACCCCGATGAAGACGTCCCGTGCACCGGCTGCCTCGGCACAGGCGGTAGTGAGCGCGAGGAACACGAGGTTGCGCGCGGGCACATAGGTGACTGGGATGTCCGCACCGACCCCCTCCTTGGGAACCGCGATCGCGTCGGTCAGAGCCGATCCGCCAAATGCGCGCAGGTCGAGCGCGATCTGGGTATGGCGCATCAGCCCCAGCCTCTCGGCAATGCCTGCGGCCGACTGAAGCTCGAGCCGGTGGCGCTGCCCGTAATCGACAGTGAGGGCATGAACCGCAAAGCCCGCTTCCTGCGCGAGCGCGGCGGTCACCATGGAATCGAGCCCACCCGATAGCAGCACCACGGCCAGCGGACGGGCAGAAGTTGGTTCAGAACCGCTCATGGCGCGGGTCCCTATCACGCGCGGGCGCGAACGCAATCCGCCGCGTTTCAGCAGACGCCGGTGCGGCGACCCTCGGCAGTCATCTGGAACGGCATGCCGTCATGGATGCCCTGACTTTCGAGCTGCACCAGCCCGCCGGTCTCCCGGCGGATGCTGGTGCGGCCATAGCCGTTGCCCGGGCAAGTGTACTGCACCGTCACCCGCGCAGCGCTGTCCTCGACCACGAATTGGCTGCACCCGCTCTCCCGGTGCATCAGTTGGATGAGTTCGGCGCCGGACCTCAGGCAGATCTTGCGGTCCCCCGCGCCGCCGCGCTGCTTTATGGTCCACTCGCCCTTGGTGAGCGTGCCGAGCATGGCGAGGCCGCCGCCCTGCGCCAGCCCAGGAGCCGCCATCCACAGCGCCGCAACCGAGGCAAGCCCCCCCAGCGCGAGCGCGCGCATCCCGTTCTTGATTCGAGCCGTCATACCTGTCCTCATGCCAGCTTTACGCCGGGCTGAATTGCATGTTCTCGCCTGCCGCGACCGTCTGTGCCGCGCAAATTCGACGAACCGTCAGATCGACAGTGCGAAGGTCCGCGAACAGAAGGCGCAGTCGACCGCGATCACTCCGTCCGGACCGCGCATCTCTTGCTGCTCCTCGAGCGGGAAGCGGGCGATAATGCTCTCGTAATGCGCGGTGCTGCAGCGGCAGCCTCGCGAGAGCACCGCGCCGGGCTGGACGCGCACCTCGTCCTCCTCGTGGAACAGCCGCCACGCGATCGCTTCGAGCGAGAGGGCATCGTCGAGCAACTCCTCATGGCTGATCGAGCCCGCCATCACCGCGACATGCTCCCAGTCGGGATGGTCCATCCGGACGTGCAGCCGCTCGCGCCCCTCCTCGCCGTCGGCAAGGTGCTGGACCAGCAGACCCGCCGCACGCCGTCCGCCGGCTCCAGACCGGCTGGCGACGCGGATCAGAGTTGGGATCTGCTCCGACTGGCTGAAATAGCTTTCGCAAGCAGCCGCCAGGCTGTCGCCCTCGAGCGGGACGATCCCCTGATAACGCTGGCGTCCCTCGGTCTCGAAGGTGATCGCGAGGTAGCCCTCGCCGAACAGCGCAGCGAGACCGGGATTGGCCCCTAGGCGCGCCAGCCGCTCCGCATCAAAATCGGCATAGCCGCGCACCGCGCCGGCGCGGTAGTCGCAAACCAGCAGGCTGACGATGCCGCCCTTGGTCTGGGCCTGCATGGTCATCTGCGCCGTCTCGCCCTTGAGCAGCCCTCCCATCAAGGCGCCCAGCACCAGCGCCTCGCCGAGGAGGTGGGTGATCGGGGCGGGGTATTCGTGGGCCGAGAGCACCTCTTCGAGCACGCCCTCGAGCCGCAGAATGCGCCCGCGCGCATTGCGGCCCGGCAGGGTGAAGCCCAGCAGGGTGTCGGAAAAGGTCTCGGCGGTCAGGGTCGTTTCGGCCATCACACCCGATATGGGGATCAATCGCCCCCGGCGAAAGCCCCTGCGCGTGCGCGATCAGGCGCCGAGCAGGCCGAAGCTCCACAACAGCACCGATTTCTGCGCGTGGATGCGGTTCTCCGCCTCGTGGAAGACCACCGAATGCGGCCCTTCGAACACCGCCTCGCTGACCTCCTCCCCGACATGCGCGGGCAGGCAATGGAGGAACAGCGCGTCGGGCTTCGCCAACGCCATCAGCTCGACATTGACCTGATAGGGTACCATCGCTGCGAGCTTTTCCCCGGCATGGGCCTGGCCCATCGAGATCCAGGTGTCGGTGATGATCACATCCGCCCCGCGCGCGGCGTCCTGCGCATCTTGCGTCAGCATGACCTGTGCCCCACCCGCGCGCGCCAGCGCCACGAAGGCTGGATCGGGCTCGTAGCCCGCCGGGGTCGCGACGCGGAGGTTGAACTTCATCAGCCCGGCCGCCTCGAGGATCGAGTGCAGCACATTGTTGCCATCCCCGAACCATGCGACTTCTAGACCGGGGAGCGCCTTCCCGTGCTCGATCACCGTCAGGAGGTCGGCGACGATTTGGCAGGGGTGCGAGCGATCGGTCAGGCCGTTGATCACCGGCACCGTGGCGTGGCGCGCCATTTCCTCGATCTTGGCGTGATCGTCGGTGCGCAGCATGATACCGTCGACCATCCGGCTCAGCACCCGGGCGGTGTCGGCGATGGTCTCCCCACGCCCCAACTGGCTCGAGGCGGAATCGAGCAGCAGCACGCTGCCGCCCAGCTGGCGCATCGCGATGTCGAAGCTGACCCGGGTGCGGGTCGAGTTCTTCTCGAACACCAGTGCCAGCACCCGTCCGGCGAGCGGCGCATCGGCATCGGGCGCACCCTTGGGCAGACCGCCGCGAGCTGCCTTGCGATCCAGCGCATCGGCGATCATCGCCGCGAGTCCGTCACCCCCGGCATCGCCGAGATCGAGGAAGTGGCTATGCTGCCCCCGGGCCGCGCTCATGCCGCCTGTGGCACCTTGAAGCTCGCCGCGCCGGCCGAGAACTTCTCGAAAAACTCGTCCATCTCGGCATCGCCGATCACCAGCGGGGGCAGTACGCGGATGGTGTTGTCACCCGCGGCCACGGTGAGCAGCTGATGATTGTCGCGCAGGTGGACGTAGAAGGGGCGGCTCTCCATCTTCATCTTCACCCCGAGCATCAGCCCGCGCCCGCGGACCAATTCGAAGAGCTCGGGATAATTGCCGATGAACTGTTCGAGCCGCGCGCGCAGCCGCTCGCCCTGCTTGCGGACCTGGGCGAGGAAGTCCTCGTTCGCGACCGCCTCCATCACCGCCATGCCGGCAGCCATCGCGAGCGGGTTGCCGCCATAGGTCGATCCATGCGTACCGAAAGTCATGCCCCGCGCGGCCTTCTCGGTGGCGATGCAGGCGCCGAGCGGGAAACCGCCGCCGATGCCCTTCGCGGTGGCGAGGATGTCGGGCTCGATCCCGTACTGTTCGTAGGCGTAGAGCGTGCCGGTGCGCGCGACGCCGCACTGCACCTCATCGAGCACCAGCATCAGATCATGCTCGTCGGCGAGCTTGCGCAGGCCCTGCATGAACTCCTCCGATGCCGGGCGGATACCGCCCTCGCCCTGAATCGGTTCGACGAGAAAGCCCGCGGTGTTCGGCCCGATCAGCGCCTTGGCAGCCTCGAGATCGTCGAAAGGCGCATACTTGAACCCGGCGAGGAGCGGGGAGAAGCCGTGGTGCATCTTCTCCTGGTTCGACGCGCTGATGGTCGCCATGGTGCGACCGTGGAAAGCGTTGTGGAAGGTGATCAGCTCGAAGCGGCCCTTGTCACCGGCCTCGCCCGCGTTCTGGTGATAGGCGCGCGCGGTCTTGATCGCACATTCGACCGCCTCAGCCCCCGAATTGGTGAAGAACACCGTGTCGCCGAAGGTGGTGTCGACCAGCTTCTGCGCCAGCCGCTCGCCCTGCGGGCTGCCGTAGAGGTTCGAGACGTGCATCAGCGTCGCCGCCTGCTCCTGGATCGCGCCGATCAGGCCGGGGTGCGAATGGCCGAGCAGGTTCACGGCGATGCCGCTCGCGAAATCGAGATAGCGCGTGCCGTTCTCATCGATGAGGTGGCAGTGCTCGCCGCGCACGGGCCGGACACCGCTGCGCGGATAGACGGGCATGAGCGGGGTGATCGACATCGGCATGATCCTGAGTTGAGAAGGCAAGGGAGGGTGAAACGCAAATGGCGGCCCCGAACCAGAGCCGCCACCTGCAATCCGTTAATCGTCCGCCGGCCCTGCGTCAAACCGCTGCGGGAGGCGGAGGGAGGCTGAGATCAGCCTTCGATCGGTGCCAGATTGACGGCGGAATATTTCCCGCGTCGATCGACCTCGAGATCGAACTCGTAACGCTCGCCCTCGTTCAGGGCTGAAAGACCCGAACGCTCGACCGCGCTTATGTGCACGAAGGCGTCCGGCTGGCCGTCATCCCGGACCAGAAAGCCGAAGCCCTTCATCGCGTTGAAGAACTTGACGGTGCCCTTGGCCCGCTCTCCGGTCAGCTCGCGCTGGGGTGCGGCAGGCTTGGCCGCCACGGCGATGACGTCGCCCACCACCTGGAGATCCTGCGCCGACACCTTGCCGCCGCGGTCCACGAGATTGAACTGGAGTTCCTGCCCTTCGGCGAGGCCTTCGAGCCCGGCCCGCTCCACCGCGCTGATGTGGACGAAGACATCTTCCCCGCCCCCTTCCTGCTGGATGAAGCCGAAGCCCTTCTGGGCGTTGAAGAACTTGACCGTGCCCTTGCCGGTGCCAACGATCTGCGCGGGCATCCGGCTGAAGCCGCCACCGCCACCGCCACCGCCACCGCCGCCACGCGGGCCACCACCGAAGCCGCCGCCACCGCCGCGCGGACCACCGCTGCCACCGCCGTAGCGATCGCCGCCGCCACCGCCGAACCGGTCGCCACCGCCGCCAAAGCGGTCACCGCCACCGAAGCGATCACCACCGAATTCGCGCGGGGGCGGGAAACCATCATTCCCGCCGCCAAACGGATCGAAGCCATCTTCGCCGAAACCGTCGCGCTTGTCGCGGCCGCGCCGGCGTCCCCTATCGTAACCCATAGATCAGTACGTACCTTGCCACACTGCCCGCCCTCCATTGCGCCGATGTCGTGGACAGTGAGCCGCACCGGACACAGACGCGCCAAGCGAATGCTCTGGTGCGCACGTCCCGAACGTATAGCGCACAAAAGCTTGCTTTGCGAACGATTTTACCGGCGCTGCGCAGGCGCGGCCGGCGGGCTTGCGCGCGGCGCTTGTGCGCTCGGGCGGCTTTGGGCATGACGGTTGCGCAACGTCACACAGCACAGCAGGACACGTCATGAGCGATTTTCGCCGCCTCACGGAAAATGTTCTGGTCAGCCCGCAACTTGCGCTCGGAGACATCGCGGCGGCCGCGGCGCTGGGGGTGGCGACGATCGTCAACAACCGCCCCGATGGCGAGGAACCCGCCGCTCCGCAAGGTGACGAAATCGCCGCTGCCGCTGCCGCCGCCGGGATGAACTACGTAGCGATCCCCGTGGGTCATTCTGGCTTCAGCGCCCCGCAGGTCGAGGCGATGATCGCCGCCATGGAGCAGGCCGAGGGGCCGATTCTCGCCTATTGCCGCTCGGGCACGCGATCGACCCTGCTGTGGGCGCTGGCCGCGGCCAAGCAGGGCGAGGACCCGGACGCCATCGCCCGCACCGCCGCAGCGGCTGGCTACGACGTCGGCCCGGTGCGCGCCATGATCGACATGCTAAGCCCGCGCTGAGGCGCCCGCCTCGTGGACTTCGTGCTCCAGACCGCCGGATCGCTGGTCGCGATCCTCGTGCTGGCTGGGCTCGCGTGGTGGCTGCGGCTCGGCGGAGCACCGCAGCTCGACAGCGACGAGGCGGTGCGGTGCGCCGCGGGCGAGGTCGAGGACGGGTTCGAGGCCATATCCGTCGCCCGCGACGCGGGGGGCAGCGCCGCCCTCGCCAAGGATGTGGCCGGGAGGATCATGGTCATCCGCCGCCACGGCAACCGCTTCGCCGGACGGGTGCTCGGCCCCCGGGCCAGCGCCGCGGTCGCCGAACAAGCAGGCGCGCTCCACCTTGTCGTCGATCCCGCCGAAGCGCGATTCGGCAGGGTGACCCTTGCGCTTCCCGACCCGCAGGCTTGGGCCGAAGCGATCAATCGGGTAAGCGAACCGCAGGATGCCTGACTTCAATCCCACCCAATATGCCGTGCCGCTGTTCGTGGTGGCAGTGCTGGCCGAGATGATCTGGGCCAGGCTGCGCGCGCCCGAGGCCTACGAGCCCCGGGACACCCTCGTCAGCCTCGCCTTCGGCCTCGGCTCGACGGTGGCGGGCGGGCTGCTTGGCGGCCTCGCGCTGGCGGTGTTCATCAAGATCTACGAATACCGCATCTTCGACCTCGGCCCAGAATGGTGGGCCGTCTGGTGGGCGTGGCCCGTCTGCTTCGTGCTCGACGATCTGAAGTATTACTGGGTCCACCGCGCCGGGCACCGCATCCGCTGGATGTGGGCAAGCCACGTCAACCATCATTCCTCGCAGCACTACAATCTCTCGACCGCGCTCAGGCAGAGCTGGACCGGGGCCTTCACCTTCGGCTTCCTGTTCGCGGTGCCGCTGGTGTTGTTGGGCTTCCACCCGGTGATGATCGCGATCTGCGGCGGGTTCAACCTCATCTACCAGTTCTGGATCCACACCGAGGCGGTGCACAAGATGCCGCGCTGGTTCGAGGCGGTGATGAACACCCCCTCGCATCACCGCGTCCACCATGCGACCAACCCGCGCTATCTCGACACGAACTACGCGGGCGTTTTCATCGTCTGGGACAAGATGTTCGGCACCTTCACCCCCGAGGTGGACGAGGAGAAGATCCGCTACGGGATCGTGAAACAGCTCGGCAGCTTCCATCTCCTGTGGGCGGTGTTCCACGAATGGATCGGGATGACTGCCGACATCTGGCGCGCACCGTGGAAGCACAAGCTCTCCTACCTGCTGTGCGAGCCCGGCTGGAGCCATGACGGTAGCCGCGAGACCAGCGACATGATCCGAGCGCGCTGGGAAGCGAGGATGGGGCAGGCACGGGTCGGCGCGCAGGTTGCACCACTCGCAACTTCAGTAGCTGATCGAAACCCGATTGCGGGCGGCGCGGAAGCTGCTTAAGTCTCTCCCGCAAGAGGAGAGATCATGGAAAGTTTCGACTACATCGTCATCGGCGGTGGCAGCGCGGGCAGCGCTGTCGCAGGGCGTCTTGCGGTGGACGGCACGCGCCGGGTCTGCCTGCTGGAAGCGGGAGGGCGCAACGACAACATCATCATAAAGACGCCGGGCTTCATGCCCTTCATCCGCAATGCGTCGAACTACAAGTACGAAACCGTCCCCCAGAAGGGGCTGAACGGCCGCACCGGATATCAGCCGCGCGGGAAGGGGCTTGGCGGATCGTCGGCGATCAACGCGATGGTCTATATCCGCGGCAACCGCTGGGATTACGACAACTGGGCGGCCATGGGTGCTACGGGCTGGTCCTATGACGACGTGCTGCCCTTCTTCAAGCGCGCCGAGGCGAACGAGCGCGGGGGCGACGACTGGCACGGCCACGGCGGCCCGCTGTTCGTAGAGGACCAGAAGCACGCCAACCCCGCATCCCATGCCTTCGTCGAGGCGGCGGCCTCACTTCAGCTGCGCACCAACCCCGATTTCAACGGCGCGCGGCAGGAGGGCTTCGGCCTCTACCAGGTGACCCAGCACAAGGGCGAACGCTGGTCGGCAGCCCGCGCTTACGTGGAGCCGATCCGCGATTTCGGAAACTTCGCGGTGCGCACCGAGACGCTGGTCGAGAAGCTGGTGATCGAGGGCGGGCGCGTCACCGGGGTGCAGATCAAGCGTGGCGGCAAGCGCGAGACCCTGCTCGCCCGGCGCGGCGTGGTGCTGAGCGCGGGGGCGTTCAACTCGCCGCAGATTCTGATGCTCTCGGGCATCGGTCCCGCCGCGAATCTGAAGGAGCACGGCATCGATGTGGTGCTCGACCGCCCGGCGGTCGGCGGTAATCTCCAGGATCATATCGACTACGTCTCCGGCTGGGAAACCGAAAGCGACCTGCTGATCGGCGCGACATTGAAGGGCACGCTACGGATGGCGGCGGCGATGGTCGAGCACCGGATGAAGCGCACCGGGGTGATGACCACCTGCTACGCCGAGGCTGGCGGGTTCTGGACTGTCATGCCAGACAGCCCCGCGCCCGACGTGCAGTGGCACTTCGTTCCTGCCGTGCTCGAGGATCACGGGCGCGAGAAGGTGAAGGCGCACGGCTTCTCGCTGCATGCCTGCGTTCTGCGGCCCGAGAGCCGGGGCACGGTGCGGCTGGGGAGCGCGGATGCGGCGGCGGCTCCGGTGATCGATCCCAACTTCCTCGATGACGAGCGGGACATGGCAGTCCTGCGCGCAGGCGTGCGCCTATCTCACCGGATCGTCGAGGCGCCGCCGATGCAGGCTTTCGGGCCGCGCGATCGCCATCCGGTCAACCTTCAGGACGATGAGGCGCTCGATGCGCTGATCCGCAATCGTTCGGATTCGGTCTATCACCCGGTCGGCACTTGCCGCATGGGATCGGACGCGGATGCGGTTGTCGATCCTAGCCTCAAGCTCAATGGGCTCGAGGGCCTGTGGGTGGCCGATGCGAGCATCATGCCAAAACTCGTCAGCGGCAACACGAACGCGCCCAGCATCATGATCGGCGAACGCTGCGCCGACTTCGTGATGGCGGCGGAAAGAGCCTGAGCCACATACCCTGCCCGGTCACGTCATGACGGCCCGCAGGGCCGTATGCGCACGCGCGCGAGCCGCAGGCGATCAGGCCCGCAGGGCCTGAGACTTGCCGAGGACGACCCCGTGGAGGCGGGGTCGCAATAAAAAAAGGCCGGAGAGCTTGCGCTACTCCGGCCGTATTCAGTCTGTTCGTTCGCAGGAGGAACAAGGTGAGGCGGGGGGAGGGGAGAGGGAGAGAGAAGCCTCCCCCCGCCAAACTGAAGATTAGTTGTAGGCGCGCTCCCCGTGTTCGGAGATGTCGAGGCCGTTGGTTTCGGCTTCGGCGTCGGGGCGCAGGCCCAGCGTGACCTTGAGGATCAGGAACAGCACCGCAGAGACGACGCCAGTCCACAGGATCGTGGTGCCCACCGCCCAGCACTGGGTGATGATCTGGCTGGCCATGTCGTACTCGCCGGCCACGGCCACCGGTGCGGTGTAGTCGATCCACCCCTGACCGCCGAGCGCCGGGTCGGCGACCACGCCGGTGCCGATCGCGCCGACGATCCCGCCGATTGCGTGGATGCCGAAGACGTCGAGACTGTCGTCATAGCCGAGCTTGTTCTTCACCGTGGTGACGAAGAAGTAGCACACCACCGAGGCAACCGCGCCCAGGATGATCGCAGTGCCGGGGTGGGCGAAGCCTGCCGCCGGGGTGATCGCGACCAGACCGGCCACCACACCCGAAACACCGCCGAGCAGCGAGGGCTTCTTGTGGGTGATCTGCTCGATCACCGCCCAGGCCGCGCCCGCTGCCGCCGTGGCAACGAAGGTGTTGACGAAGGCGAGGGCCGCGAAGGCGTTGGATTCGAGCGCCGAGCCGGCGTTGAACCCGAACCAGCCGATCCACAGCAGGCTAGCGCCGATCATGGTCATGACCAGGCTGTGCGGCGGCATGGGCTCCTTCTTGTAGCCGATGCGCGGGCCGATCACTAGGCAGCCGATCAGGCCAGCGATGCCCGCATTGATGTGCACCACGGTGCCGCCGGCGAAGTCGAGGGCCCCCCAGCCCCACAGCAGGCCGCTGTCGTCCGGGGCGGTCGGCAGGAAGTCCGGGCCAGCCCAGTACCAAACCATGTGCGCGATCGGGAAATAGGCGAGCGTCAACCAAGCGACCACGAAGATGATCAGCGAGGTGAACTTCACGCGCTCGGCAAATGCGCCGACGATTAGCGCCGGGGTAATGCAGGCAAAGGTCATCTGGAACATCACGAAGACCAGTTCGGGCAGGTAGACCCCGTTCGAAAAAGTCGCGGCGAAGGTCGAGGGGTTGACGCCGGCGAGGAAGGCCTTGTCAAGCCCGCCGAACAGCTTGGGGAAGGGCGTACCGGTCGAGGTGAAGGCCATCGAGTAGCCCCAGCCGAACCACACCAGCGCCGCGACGCAGACGATAGTGAGCACCTGCATCAGCACCGAGAGCATGTTCTTGGCGCGCACCAGGCCGCCGTAGAACAGCGCAAGCGCGGGAACGCTCATCATCAGGACGAGTGCGGTCGAGACCATCATCCAGGCGACGTCGCCCTTGTTGACCATCTCGGCGGTCGGCGTAAACACGGCCGGCGCGGCGGCGGCGGCGGGCGCGGCCAGCAGCGCCGCCCCGGTCGCCATCAACGCGGTATAGCAGAAAGTGCGCTTCATTGATTTCGTCCCCTTACAGCGCGGTTTCGCCGGACTCGCCGGTGCGGATGCGGGTGGCGGAAGCGAGATCGAGAACGAAGATCTTGCCGTCGCCGATGGCGCCCGTGTTGGCGGTCTGCTGGATGGTTTCGACCACCTGCGCGGCGATGTCGTCGCTGGCAGCGATCTCGAGCTTCACCTTGGGAAGCATGTTGGTGGAGTATTCGGCGCCGCGGTAGATTTCGGTCTGCCCCTTTTGGCGGCCGAAGCCCTTGACCTCAGTAACGGTCATTCCGGCAATGCCGATGCCGCTCAACGCCTCGCGCACGGTGTCGAGCTTGAACGGCTTGATGATGGCGATGATGAACTTCATCTGTGGCCCCTGTTGCACCGGACGGTTCCGGCCGGGGAGCACACAGCAACAAGCGTGCCATATTTGGGTAACCGTATCGACACAGGGAAATGCGCGCGGTTTTTTCGCAACTGCGGAAGAATGCCTGCCTAAAGATTAATCGAGTGATTAACTTTTGAGCAGGTTTGTGACGGTTTCGCGGCGCTCAGCCCTCGTCGCCGCTGATGTAGCGGTCGGTCGCCACGGTCGGCAGGCCGTCGATGCTCCGCGTGCGCTCCGCCATCTTCGCGGCCCAGGCGACCGGGTCTGCCTGGTGGTGCGCCTTCCTGAGCGTCTCGCGCTCGCCCTCGAGGCGCATGAAGGGCACGCCCCAGCCGCAGGAGCTCTGGACGCTCTCCACCTCGATGTCGAAGATCTGGCGCGTGCCCGGCATCAGGGTGAAGTGCGCCGCAAGCGCTTCCCACTGCGCGTCACGGGGCAGCACCGCCCGCCCCCGGCCGTAGATGCGCAGGATTAGCGCCGGCTGCTGAAAGTTGCAGAACATCACCGTGATCCGCCCGTCCGCGGCGAGATGCGCATGGGTCTCGTTCCCCGATCCGCCGAGATCGAGATATGCGACCCGGATCGGCGAGAGCACTCGGAACGAGTCGTAGCCCTTGGGACTGAGATTGATCCGTCCCTCGGCAGCGGCCGTGGCGACGAAGAACACCGGCTGCGCCGCGATCATGGCGATCTGCTTCTCAGTCAGCGCCTTGGTGAAGTCTGCCATGCCTACCCCCTCTTCGGACCGGCCTTACAGGAAATCGCGCAAGGTGGCGATGAAGCGGTCGAACTGGTCGTGGTGGAGCCAGTGGCCGGCCTTATCGAATTCGATCACGCTTGCGGTCTTGAAATGAGCGATCCGTCCGTCCTTGGCCGGGTTCGAGGCCCAACTATCCGCACCGTAGAGCAGCAGCGTCGGGCAGGTGATCGCGCCCCACAGCTGCTCGATGAATTCGTCGCCGATATCTTCGACCGGCCAAACGTTGAGGTGGGGATCGAACTTCCAGCTATAGGTGCCGTCCTCGTTGCGGTTGACGCCGTGGACGGTGAGGTGCCGGGCCTGTTCCTCGGTGAGGTAGGCGTTCTCCTCGATCATCCGGGCGAAGGCCGCCTCGATGCTGTCATACTTGCGCGGGGTGCGCCCGGCAGCTTTGCGCTTCTTCTCGATCCATTCGGCGAGGCGCTCGGGGTAGGGCACCGCGCGCTGCTTCTCGCGCCACTCCGGCGAGGGGCCAAGGCCCTCGATCGCGACCAGCTTGGTCACCATGTCGGGGAAAGCGCCCGCATAGCGCAGCGCGACGTTCCCGCCCATCGAATGCGCCACCATCCTGACCGGCCCGACACCGAGTTGGTGCACGAGCTGCGCAAGGTCATAGACCATGTCGGCGGCCGCATAGACTCCGTCAGAGACCCAGTCGCTGTCGCCGTGGCCGCGGTGGTCCATGGCGATGACGTGATAGTCCTCGCGCAACGCCTCTGCGGTCCAGTCCCAGCTGCGGGCATGATCGCGCCCGCCATGCACCAGCACCAAGGGCGGCTTACCCCGTCCGCCCCAGTCGAGGTAGTTGAGGCGAAGGCGCTGCGAGATGAATGTCTGCGAGGTCGGGCCGGCGGTGTGCATGGCGGATGCTTTGGCCAAAGCTTGCGGTTTGGGCAAGCTATCCCAACACCGTTAGTGCTGAGCTTTTCGAAGCACTGCACTTCCTTTCCCTCGCACGGTTCCTCGAAGAAAAGTGCAACCCTTCGGCAGGCTCAGGGCGAACGGAAGAGGATACTCAACGCTCCTTCGTGGCAGAGAAGGTCAGCCCAGGATTCTTCTCGACCTGGTAGCTGACGTCCCAAGGGCTCTTGGCCATGAACACGAGATCGCCGTCACGGTCCTTGGCGAGGTTGGCGCGGTTGAAGCTCGCGAACTCGTCCAGAGCCTTTTCCTCCCCCTTGATCCAGCGCGCGGTGGCGAAGGGCGAGGGTTCGAGCACGGCTTCGACCTTGTATTCGGCCTCGAGCCGGCTGATCAGCACCTCGAGCTGAAGCTGGCCGACCACGCCGACGATGTGGGCCGAGCCGATCTCCGGGTAGAAGACCTGGATCACGCCCTCCTCGGAGAGGTCGTCGAGGGCCTTGCGCAACTGCTTGGTCTTGGTGGGATCGCGCAGCTGCACGCGGCGCAGGATCTCGGGCGCGAAGTTGGGGAGGCCGGTGAAGCGCACCTGGTTGCGCTCGGACAGCGTATCGCCGACCCGCAGCGTCCCGTGGTTCGGAATGCCGATGATGTCGCCCGCCTCGGCCGTGTCGGCGAGCTCGCGGTCCTGCGCGAAGAACAGGATCGGCGAGTGGACAGCAATCGGCTTGCCAAGCCCCGACGGCGTCAGCTTCATGCCGCGTTTGAAGGTGCCCGACACCTGCCGCATGAAGGCGATGCGGTCGCGGTGGTTGGGGTCCATGTTGGCCTGCACCTTGAAGATGAAGCCGGTGACCTCGTCACGATCCGGGCTGATCTGCTCTTCGCCCGCCGGCTGGGGCCGGGGCGGCGGGGCGTAGCGGGCGATCGCATCGATCAGCTCGGTGACGCCGAAGTTCTTGAGCGCCGATCCGAAATAGACCGGGGTCAGGTCGCCGTTGCGGTACGCCGCAAGGTCGAATTCGGGATAGCCGCCGCGCGCCAGTTCGATCTCGTCAGCGAAACGCTCGGGGATCGCGGCGGTGTCGCGCGTGCCGAGGAATTCGCGGCTCGGGCCTTCGGGGCGGCTGATGGTTTCGGTGGCGAAGTCCAGAAGCCCCTCGAACTCCCCGCCCATGCCGATCGGCCACATCTGCGGGGACACGTCGAGCGCCAACATGTCGGCGACCTCGTCCAGCGTCTCGAAGGGATCGCGGCCCTCGCGGTCGACCTTGTTGACGAAGGTGATGATCGGGACGGAGCGCAGGCGGCAGACCTCGAAGAGCTTCCTCGTCTGCGGCTCGATGCCCTTGGCCGCGTCGATCACCATCACTGCGCTGTCGACGGCGGTCAGCGTACGATAGGTGTCCTCGGAAAAGTCCTCGTGGCCCGGGGTGTCGAGGAGGTTGAAGGTGATCCCGTCCTTCTCGAAGGTCATCACCGAGGAGGTGACCGAGATTCCGCGCTGCTGCTCGATCTTCATCCAGTCCGACCGCGCCCGCCGCGCTTGCCCACGCGCCTTGACCTCACCGGCCAGGTGGATCGCGCCGCCTTGCAGCAGCAGCTTTTCGGTGAGCGTGGTTTTCCCCGCGTCAGGGTGCGAGATGATTGCGAAGGTGCGGCGGTTGGAGGTCACGGGTTCTCGCGTGCGACGCGGAAGCCCGCGAAGTCCTGGTTGACCGGCATCAGCTCGATGCGGTTGATGTTGAGATGCGGCGGCAGGCTGGCGATCCAGCCGATGGTGTCGGCGATGTCCTCGCCGGTCATCGGGTTGACGCCCGCGTAGAGACTGTCGGAGGCCTCCTGGCTGCCGGTGCGCACCAGCGTGAATTCGGTCTCGACCATGCCCGGCTCGATGCTGGTCACGCGCACGCCGGTGCCGTGGAGATCGGCGCGCAGGGCAAGAGTGAAGTGATTCACGAAGGCCTTGGACCCGGCATAGACGTTCCCGCCCGGATAGAGATAGGTGCCCGCGACCGAGCCGATGGCGATGATCGCGCCCTTGCGCTCGATCAGCTGCGGCAGGAGCTTGCGGGTCAAGACCACCATCGCGGTGATGTTGGTGTCGATCATGGTCTGCCAGTCCTCCAGACTGGCGTCCTGTGCAGGGCTGAGCCCCTGCGCGAGGCCCGCGTTGTTGACGAGCAGGTCGATGTCGCGGAAACCCTCGGGCAAGCTCGCAAGCGCGGCGTCCATCGCGGCGGTGTCGCGCACGTCGAAGCACAGCGGCAACACCTTGTCCGCCCCCAGCACGGCGACCAGCGCGTCGAGCCGCTCCTGTCGCCGCCCGGTGGCGACGCAGCGCCAGCCGTCGGCGACGAGGCGGTGCACGGTGGCGAGGCCGATGCCGGCGGTGGCGCCGGTGACGAAAGCGGTCTTCATCCGCGCAACTCCCCGCCCAGCTTGACGGCCGCAGCGACGACCTTCTCCGCGATGGCCTTGAGGTCGGCGTCCTTGAAGCTCGCCTCGCCCGGTTGGAGCGTCACTTCGACCGCGATGGACTTGTGGCCCTCGGGCACGCCCTGGCCTGCGAAGACGTCGAACACGCGCACGCCGGTGATAGCGGCCTTGTCCGCACCCTGCACCGCCCGCGCCAGATCACCCGCTGCCAGCGTGGCCGGGACGAGGAAGGCGAAGTCGCGGGTCACGGCCTGCAATGCGGGAGGCGTGAATCCGGGGCGGGCGAAAGCCGCGCCCTTCTTGGCGGGGATCGCGTCGAGGAACAGCTCCACGGCGGCAATCGGCCCATCGGCGTCGAACGCCTTCAATGTCGCCGGATGCACCATCCCGAAGCGCGCCAGCACGGTCTTGGGGCCGAGGCGCAGGGTGGCCGACTGGCCGGGGTGGAACTGCGGTCCGGCCTCGCCCATTACCATCAGGTTCGCCACGGGAGCGCCTGCCGCTTCGAGCAGCTGGAGCGCCAGCGCCTTGGCGTCATAGGCGTCGAAGTGCTTGGCCTTGCCGCTCTGCCATCCGCGCGGGGTCTTTTCACCCGCGAGCACGATGCCGAGGGTCGGCTTCTCGTCGCTGAGACCATCGGTTCCGCGGAAATACCGCCGCCCGATCTCGAACAGGCGCGAGGACGCCGCGCCGCGGTCGGCATTGCGCTTGGCGGCCATCAGCAGGCCGGGCAGCAGCGAGGGGCGCATCGCCTTCATGTCCTCGCTGATCGGATTGGCGAGGACCCACAGGGGCTGATCCGAGCCGAAATGCTCCGCCGCCCAGGTGGGCAGGAAGCTCCACGTCACCGCCTCGTTGAGGCCGCTCGCGGCAGCGGCCCGGCGCAGGCCGCGCTCGAGCTTCTGCTGGGGCGTGGCGGTAGGGCGGGCGACGCCCTCGACACGCGGGAGCGCGACGCTCGCGACATTGTCGAGGCCGTGGATGCGGACGACTTCCTCGACCAGATCGGCCGGTCCCTCGATGTCGTGGCGGCGCAGCGGGCAGGTGACCTGCCAGTCGGCGCCGACGGTGAAGCCAAGGCCTTCGAGAATGCGCTTCTGTTCAGCCTCGGGAACATCCACCCCGCCGAGGCGCAGCGTCAGTCCGGGGTCGAAGGCGATGACCTTCGCGACGCTCGGCGGCGAACCGGCGCGGATAACCTCGCTCGGGGTGCCGCCCGCCAGATCGACGATGAGGCCGGTCAGCAGATCGAGGCTTTGAGTCAGAAACTCCGGGTCCACCCCGCGCTCGAAGCGGGTGCGGGCATCGCTCGACAAGCCCAGTTTGCGCCCGGTCGCGCCGATACGCGCGGGATCGAAATAGGCAATCTCGAGCAGCACGTCGGTGGTGGTCTCGCTTACCCCGGAATGCTCGCCGCCCATGATCCCGGCGATGTCGTGGACGCCGTTGTCGTCGGCGATCACGGTCATCTCGCTGGCGAGACGGTAGGTCTTCTCGTTGAGCACCAGCACCTCTTCGCCGTCCTTGGCGCGCCGCGCGACCACCGCGCCCGAGAGCTTGGCAAGGTCATAGGCATGCGCCGGACGCCCGAAGCCGAGCATCAGGTAATTCGTCAGATCCACCAGCAGCGAGATCGGGCGCTGGCCCGCGCTCTTGAGCCGCGCCTGCAGCCAGTCGGGCGAGGGGCCGTTCCTCACGCCCTTGATGACGCGCCCGTAAAAGGCGGGGCAGCCCTCGGGATCGTCGGTTCGGATTTGCACCGGGCACGCGCCGCTCGCCGTGAAGGCGGGCATGGCAATCGGCTTCAGCGTCCCCAGCCCCTTGGCCGCCAGATCGCGGGCGATGCCGTGGACGCCCATGCAGTCGGGACGGTTGGGGGTCACGGCGACTTCGATCACCGGGTCGCTGCCGTGATACGCCGCGAAATCGGTGCCGACCGGCGCATCTTCGGGCAGTTCGATGATCCCGTCCTGATCCTCGCCCAGCTCGAGCTCGCGAACCGAGCACATCATGCCGTTGCTCTCGACACCGCGGATCGCGCTCTTGCGCAGCACCATGCCATTGGCAGGCACGACCGCGCCGGGCAGTCCCAGTACGCCCTTCATCCCCGCGCGCGCATTGGGCGCGCCGCACACCACTTGCAGCGGCTCGCCCTCTCCTATGTCGACGGTGAGTACCTGGAGCTTGTCGGCATCGGGGTGCCGCGCGGCCGTCAGCACCTTGGCGATGCGGAAGCCCGCCAGCTTCTCCGCCGGGTCCTCGACGCCCTCGACCTCGAGGCCGATGGCGTTGAGTGCATCGCAGATCTCGGCCACCGAAGCGGTGGTCTCGAGGTAGTCCTTGAGCCAGGTCAGCGAGAACTTCATGCCTTGGCTCCCACGCCTGCGGAAAGCGTCGGCTGATCGAAGGGCGAGAAGCCGTAGTGCTGGAGCCAGCGCGGATCGCCGTCGAAGAAGGCTCTGAGGTCGTTCATCCCGTATTTGAGCATCGCGATGCGGTCGATCCCGAGACCGAAGGCGAAGCCCTGCCACTCGGCCGGGTCGAGCCCGCCCGCCGTGAGCACCCGCGGATTCATCATCCCGCTGCCGCCCAGCTCCATCCACGCATGGCCCGGCGCATCGCCGTGCCCGCCGACGACCCGGCGGCCGCCCTCGTTCGAATAGCCGACATCGACCTCGACGCTCGGCTCGGTGAAGGGGAAGTAGCTGGGGCGCAGGCGCAGCACGATGTCCTCGCGCTCGAAGAAGGCCTTGAAGAAGGTCTCGAGCGTCCACTTGAGGTGGCCGAGGTGGATGCCCTTGTCGATCACCATCCCCTCGACCTGGTGGAACATCGGGGTGTGGGTCGCATCGCTGTCGGAGCGATAGACGCGGCCCGGAGCGATCACGCGGATCGGGGCGCCCTGCGCGATCATCGCGCGGACCTGCACCGGCGAGGTGTGGGTGCGAAGGAGGATCTCGCGGCCCTCGGGCGTGCGGTCCGGGAAGTAGAAGGTGTCGTGCATCGCCCGCGCCGGGTGGGTCTCGTTCATGTTGAGCGCGGTGAAGTTGTGCCAGTCGTCCTCGATCTCGGGGCCGGTGGCGACCGCGAAGCCCAGGTCGGCGAAGATCTCCGCAAGCTCGTCCATCACCTGGCTGACCGGGTGCACCGAGCCCTTGGGCGCAGCGGCCGCGGGCAGGGTCAGGTCCACCGTCTCGCGCGCCAGCTGTTCCTCGAGCGCGGCGGCCTCCAGCGCGGCCTTCTTCGCCTCGAGCGCTTCGGCGATGGCCGCGCGGGCGGCCTGGATCGCGGGGGCGGCAGCCTGGCGTTCCTCGGGGCTCATGCCGCCCAGGGTCTTGAGCGCAAGGCTCACCCACCCCTTCTTGCCGAGGGTTTCGAGCCGCTCCGCCTCAAGCGCGTCGAGGCTGTCGGCCGCGGCGATCGCGGCGAGCGCCGCCTCGGTCCGGGATGTGATGTCGGTCATGATTGCAATCGTTCTGCCCGCGGGATTTCGCCGCCGCCCGCTAGCGGCAAACGGGGGAGATTGCAAAGGACCAGTGGGCGGGACCGGGAACCCTCAGTCCGCCGCGCGAGCGCACGCAAGTTGATGAAACACACCCTCGGTCCGCGATTTCTGCACGAACTTGTTCATCTTGCACGCCACCAAGATGAACAACATCAGGGCCGTGGCGGCTGCGGCGGATCGAGCGTCTGCGCCGCGCTCCCCCAGGCCCGCGCGCGCGCTTCCATGAAGGAGGTCAGGATCGGATGGTCGAGCGCGGCATATTCGCTCGGGTTCATGGTCATGAAGGCGCGGAACTCGCGGGTGAACTGCGCCTGGTCGTGATAGTGCCCGTCCATCGATTCGGTCCATCGCCGCCCCGGCTGGAGCATGAAGGCGGCAAGGCTGCGCATGAACCGCTGGCGGCGCATCAGCAGCTTGGGCGCGAAGCCGAAATAGCGCATGCAGATCCGCTCGAGCGTGCGCACGCTCATCGCGCAGGCATCGGCAAGATCGTGGACCGCGGCGTGCTCCCCGCTGACCAGCGCGGCGTGAATGCGGGCGATGCGCGGCTCGTCGCGGTTGGGGCGCATGGCGGTGGTCATCGCCGCGACGAGTCCGGCATATTGCTCCTCGAGGCTCGCCTCGGGATCGCACAGCACCTCCTCGAGCCCGGCGAAATGGGCAAAGGCCGGGTGCGTCGCCCCATCGCACACGAGGTTCGCGCAGGCGCTGGCATCGGCGGAGAAGAACCGCGCCCAGCCGAGCGGGAGGAAGCCCACGCCCCACATCCTGACTGACCCCAGGGTGAAGCGGCATGGCAGCGAGCTCGGCCCGGTGGCGACGAAACGCGCACCGTTCAGCCTCCGCCCGCCGATCTCGCTGTCGGGCGCGGCGCCGCAGAAGAAGCGGATATTGGCCCATTCGGGCTGGAGGTAGTCGGTCACGCTGCCGCGCCCCTCGGGCAGGTCGAGCGTCAGGTGATAAAAGGTCGTGAAGCACCCCGCGAATTCCGCGGGCGGTTCGCGGAAATCGGCGATCAGCCGGTGAGCCCTGTGCTGCGCAGGCACGCGGCTTGCGCAGTCATACAATCCATCCCCCATGCCTGCAAATAGCCGCAGATGACGCAGAGATACAAGGGCGATGACGTATCTTTACAAGACCCATGGCAAAGAGGCGCGCGCTCCCGCAGGAGTGCCCGCCCCTTTCCTACATTCTGCCGGAAGGACTGAAACCTTCCCGAACGGCAGCAAGCGCCGCCCCCGTCGGCCTTACGCCGGCAGGGCCGCCTTTGCCTGGGCGATCACGGCCTTGAAGGCACCGCCCTCGTTCATGGCGAGATCGGCCATCGCCTTGCGGTCGAGCTCGATGCCGGCGAGCTTGATGCCGTGCATGAACTGCGAATAGGTGAGGCCTTCCATGCGGACCGCAGCGTTGATGCGCTGGATCCACAGGGCGCGGAAGTTGCGCTTCTTCACCTTGCGGTCGCGGTAAGCGTACTGGCCCGCCTTCTCGACCGCCTGGCGGGCGATGCGGATCGTGTTCTTGCGGCGACCGCGATAGCCCTTGGCCTGGTCGAGGATCCGCTTGTGCTTGGCGCGGGTGGTGACACCGCGTTTGATGCGAGGCATGCTTGTATATCCTTCCTGTTAGTCAGGGGTGCCTGAGCCAGGCGTCCTTGTCGTCCTACCGCTTCGCTGCATGAGGACGATGCCCCGCTCTGCCGATGCGATGCTGGTGGACGAGGTCGCCCGCCTAGTCCCTCAGATCAATCCAGCCCGTAGGGCGCCCACTTCTTGATCGTCGGCGTATCGTTGGCCGACAGGACCGAGGTGCCGCGGTTGGTGCGGATATACTTCGCATTGTGGCTGATCAGGCGGTGACGCTTGCCGGCGACGCCGTGCTTGACCTTGCCGGTGGCGGTGATCTTGAAGCGTTTCTTCACACCGCTCTTGGTCTTCAGCTTGGGCATTTTCATCTCCTGTGTGAGACACGTCGAAGCCGGCCCTGGCAGCCCTTGTCGCCAGGCAGGCTGATTGATTCGTGCCGTTGAAGCCGGCGCCAGTAGGCGAAAGGCGCGCGAAAGGCAAGCGGTTCGCCCCGTGCGGTCAGCCAGCCAGGAGCGCGATCCGCGCGACGATCCGGATCCCGTAGCCCGTGCCGAGCAGATGGCCCGTTCATGGAACCTCCATGCCGGGCAGGACGCGCAGATCGGGGCGGGCCTCCACGGCACGAGGGGCGGCGCTTCCTTGCGCAATGTCGGCGGGAGCTTCTCGGATTTCGAACTGCTGCTCCACCGCGGCACGTCCTGCGAACGGCTGGCGGCGCCGCCCGACACCCATGGCGCGCGCGGAGCGGGCCACTACTCGCGCCGTTCGCGGAAGAAATCGCGCAGCAGCGCCGCCGCCTCGGTCTCGCCGATCCCGGCATAGATCTCGGGCCGGTGAAGGCACTGCGGCTGGTCGAAGATCCGCGCCCCATGCTCGACCGCGCCGCCTTTGGGATCGCCCGCGGCGTAGTAGAGCCGGGCGATCCGGGCATGGGCGATGGCGCCCGCGCACATCGCGCACGGCTCGAGCGTGACCCACAGCTCGCAGCCCGTCAGCCGCTCGTCCCGAAGGACTTCCGCCGCACGGCGGATCGCGAGGATCTCGGCATGGGCGGTCGGATCGCACAGGTCGCGGGGGCGGTTGTGAGCCTCGGCGATCACCGCCCCGTCCTTCACCACCACCGCGCCGATCGGCACCTCGCCCGCCGCGGCGGCGGCCCGCGCGGCGGCGAGCGCGCGGGGCATGAAGCTGCGGAAACCGCCCGCGCTCATGCCCCGCGCGACCCGCAAGGCTTATTCGTTGCCGGTGACGGGCTTCCCTTCGGCATCGCCGGGCATCGTGACATCCACATCGGGAACCTCGATCGTCTTCTTCTCGGTGCCGACATCGACATCGGCGGTCTCGACGTCGAATTCCGGCACCTGGCCGCCTTGCACTTCGACCTCGGGCAGTTCGGCTTCCTTGGTCTGGTCGACATCGCACGCGGCGAGGCCGATTGCCAAGGGGGCGAGGAGGGCTGCGGTGATGTTGCGCTTCATGATTGCGGTTCTCCTTGACGCCTGGCAACGCGCTATCGCGGGGAGGATCCTCCCGCCAGGTCCGCCCGACTGCACGGGACGCGAGCCCTCCGGGCCATCACATGGGTTAGGCCCGGCTTGGGGGCAGCAGAGCAGGGTCGGCGGCGAGCGCAACCGGCTTGACGATTCGCCATCGCACGGCTATGCGCGCCGCTTTCCCGGCTAGAACCCGATTTTTACGAGAAGAGACGAGACCATGTCGCGCATCTGCGAACTGACCGGCAAGGGCCGCCAGGTCGGCCACAATGTGAGCCACGCCAACAACAAGACCAAGCGCGTGTTCCTGCCCAACCTGCAGAACGTGACGCTGATGAGCGAGAAGCTCGAGCGCAGCTTCAAGTTCCGCGTCTCGACCCACGGGCTTCGCTCGGTCGAGCACAATGGCGGGCTCGACAACTGGCTGCTCAAGACCAGCGACGACAAGCTCTCGCCGGGCGCGCTCAAGGTGAAGCGCGAACTGGTGAAGGCCCAGGCCGCAGCCTAAAGGCTGGATCGCCTGCCCGTCCCTCGGACGCGCGCAGCGACGGGATGATACGAAAGGGCGTCCGGGTTGCCGGGCGCCCTTTCGTCATGGGGCGGGCGCTTCTCCCCCCGGCGGCCAGTCGAAACGCACCAGCAGGCTGCGCTGGAAGGTCGAGAAATTGTCGTCCGCGATGAGCCACAAGGATCCACGCGCAGGGTCTCCCGCCGAGCGGAGATAGGCGATACCTTCGAAGTTCTCGGCAAGGATGCCGCCGGCGAGGCGCTGGATCACGCGCGCGCGCCAGGCCGCCTGCGGACGGATCGCGCGCGGGTCGGCGACCGCGATGGCAGTGTCGAAGCGTGCCGGGATCGCCAGCCTCACCCGTCGCAGCAGGATCAGCATCCGCCCGTCGGGCAGTTGCGTGGCATCGACCGGATCGTACCCGGGCGGACCGACGAAGCTGAAGGCGACCGGCGTTCCCCCGTCGAGCGGATCGCCGGGATAGAGCAGCGCGGCGTGCGCCGTCTCGCTGCCGTCCTCCGCGCCTTCGGCGATCGCCAGGAAGCGGCCGTCGGCAAGGCGCTCGAAGGTTTCGGCACCGCTGTTGAGGCCCCAGCCCGCCATCTCGGGCGGGGCATGGAGGCGGCGCGTGCCATCGGCGGACAGGCGCATGACGAGGTTGTCGGCCTCGAAGCCCGCCCACAGCGTCCCGCGCGCCGGATCGCGGGCGAGCGATTCGAGGTCGACGGTCTCGTCGCGCCCGCGGCTCTCGCCGACGAAACGGTAGCTGCCGCTAACGGCGCGCGGCGAACCGCCCGTGAGGTCGAGATCGAGCAGAAACCCCCGGTCGCTCCCCGCGATCAGCGCCGCGCCCTCACCGGCGGTCAGCGCCGAGAGGCCGCCGAACCAGCCCTGCGCCGCGCGCAGCTCCCAGGCGCCGGACAGGGTGAGCGCGCCCGCCGTGTCGCCGCCCTGCACGGCGGCCGGGCTGACACTCACCACCGCGGGATCGCTCCGCAGCCCGGTCGGCGTGCGCAGGAAGGTGCCGGGAGCAAGGCCGGCCACCACGAAGGCAAGGAGCAGGAGACGCAGCACGCCGCGCGCCATCGGGCCTTGCCCGCGGCCGGTCAACCGGGATGTGCCCGCAGGCGTTCAGACGAGGCCGAGCAGGCGGCGGGTCGCGATCTCGGCCGAGGCATAGGCCTCCTGCCGCTCGGCGCTCCAGTAGCGCAGTTCGGCGAGCGGGATCGCCTCGCCGGTGACCGCGCACAGCACGTGATTGCCCGGCCGCAGGACGCGGAAGCTCGAAGGGCCGTAATAGAGCTTGGCGGCCCGGCTGGCAGAATTGTCGGAGGGAGTCATCAGCATGGCGCGTCTCATAGCATCCCGAGGTTAACCGAACAAATCATCTTGCTGGGGCGGCTTCGGCGCAGGGCGACGGCGGGGGGCGCTCGCGGCGGGCGGGGCAGGCGGCGGGGGCGGGGGGGCGCCCTCGGCGGGGATTGCGGTGAGCGTGCCGTCGCGGAACTGAACCGACAGCGCAGCCTCGCCCGCCGCCTCGGCGCGACTGGTGAGCGCCCGGCCCGCCGCGTCGCGCACGATCGCATAGCCGCGCTCCAGCGGGCGTTCGGGATGAAGCTGGCTCATCACCCGGCCGAGCGCGGCGAGCCGTTCGGCGCCGGCGCGCCAGGGGCGCTCGACCAGCGCCGGGGTGAGGCGCACCCGCTCGAGCCTCTCGGCGGCGGTCCGGGCGGGACGCTGCACCAGCATCGGGGCGAGCCCCGCACGGTCGAGCCGCCGCTGCGCCTCGGCCGCCGAACGGGCGAGCAGGGCGGGTGAGAGCCGCGCCGCCACCCCGGCGAGCCGCTCGCGCCCCCGCGCTGAGCGGTCCCCAAGCGCCCGGCGCAGGCGCTCGGCAAGGTCGTCGAGCCGCTGCGCCTGCGGCTGGAGCAGGGCCTCGGGGCGGGGCAGCAGCCGCGTCTGCACCGCGAGACGCTCGCGCCCGAGTTCGAGCGGGCGCCACACCGCGCGGGCCTTGCGGGCCGACAGGTCGCCAAGTGTCGCCACGAGGTCGATCCGCACCGGCACCGCGATCTCGGCGGCGGCCGTCGGCGTTGGCGCCCGGCGGTCGGCGGCGAAATCGGCGAGGGTGGTGTCGGTCTCGTGCCCGACGGCGGAGATCACGGGAATCGTGCATTCGGCGATGGCGCGCACCACCGTTTCCTCGTTGAAGGCCCACAGGTCCTCGATCGACCCGCCCCCGCGCGCGACGATCACCACGTCGGGCCGAGGCACCAGGCCGCCGGGGGCGAGCGCGGAAAAGCCGCGCACTGCCGCCGCCACCTGCTCGGCGGCGCCCTGCCCCTGCACCAGCACGGGCCAGACGAGGACATGGCTCGGGAAGCGGTCGGCGAGGCGGTGGAGGATGTCGCGAATCACCGCGCCGGTCGGCGAGGTGACGACACCGATGACGCGCGGCAGGAAGGGCAGCGCGCGCTTGCGCTCCGGGGCGAAGAGACCCTCGGCGGCGAGGCGTGCCCGCGTCTTCTCGAGCAGCGCCAGCAGCGCGCCCTCGCCCGCCAGTTCGAGCGAATCGATCACGATCTGGTACTTGGAGCGCCCCGGAAAGGTGGTGAGCTTGCCGGTGGCGATCACCTCCAGCCCGTCTTCCGCGCGAAAATTGAGGCGCTGGGCGGTGCCCTTCCACATCACCCCGTCGATCACCGCGCCCTCGTCCTTGAGGCAGCAGTAGAAATGCCCCGAGGCGGCCCGCTTCACGCCCGACAATTCGCCCCGCAGCCGCACGAAGCCGAAGCGATCCTCGACCGTGCGCTTCAGCAGCATGGATATCTCGCTGATGGTAAGCGGCTGCGCATTGTCCCCCTGCGCCACGCGGGCTACGAGCCCCGCATCGTCATCACTGGTCGGCGGAGGCGCCATGAATATCCTGCTTCTGGGTTCGGGAGGCCGCGAACATGCGCTGGCGTGGAAGCTGGCGCAATCCCCAAGCCTGACCAAACTCTACGCCGCCCCCGGAAATCCCGGCATCGCCGAGGAGGCCGAGGTGGTGGCGCTCGACGTGACCGACCACGGCGCGGTGATCGGCTTCTGCCGCGAGCATGAGATCGGCCTCGTGGTGATTGGCCCGGAAGCCCCGCTGGTGGATGGTCTTTCGGATAGCTTGCGGTCAGCGGGAGTGCCGGTGTTCGGCCCCTCGCAGGCCGCCGCGCGGCTCGAGGGCTCGAAGGGCTTCACCAAGGACCTGTGCGCCCGCGCCGGCATCCCGACCGCCGGTTACGTGCGCACCGCCAGCCTCGGCGAGGCCCGCGCCGCCCTCGACCGCTTCGCCGCGCCCTATGTGCTCAAGGCCGATGGGCTCGCGGCGGGCAAGGGCGTGGTCATCGCGCAGGACCTTGCCGAGGCCGAGGCCGCGCTCGCCGACATGTTCGGTGGCCAGTTCGGCAGCGCCGGAGCCGAGGTGGTGATCGAGGAGTTCATGCACGGCGAGGAGGCGAGCTTCTTCGCGCTGACCGACGGCACGCACATCGTCCCCTTCGGCAGCGCGCAGGACCACAAGCGCGTGGGCGACGGGGACACGGGGCCCAACACCGGCGGCATGGGCGCCTATTCCCCCGCCCCCGTGCTCACCCCCGCCTTGCAGGCCCGCGTCATGGCCGAGATCGTCGAGCCCACCGTGCAGACCATGCGCGCGGACGGGGTGCCCTATGTGGGCGTGCTCTACGCCGGGCTGATGCTGACGGCCGAGGGGCCGAAGCTGATCGAATACAATGCCCGCTTTGGTGACCCGGAGTGCCAGGTGCTGATGGTGCGGCTCGAGAGCGATCTCGCGGCAATCATGCTCGCCTGTGCCGAGGGACGGCTCGCGGGCGTGGACGTCGCGTTCCGCCCCGAGACCGCGCTCACCGTGGTGATGGCGGCGAAGGGCTACCCCGCCACGCCCGAAAAGGGCGGCGCGATCGCGCTCGGCCCATTGGCGCTTGCGGCGGAAGCGAGCGGCGCCAAGGTCTTCCACGCCGGCACTGCGCTGAAGGACGGCGCGCTGGTGGCGAACGGCGGGCGGGTGCTGAGCGTCACCGCCTGCGCGCCAAGCGTGACCGAAGCCCAGCGCAAGGCCTATGCGGCGGTCGACGCGATCGCCTTCCCGACCGGCTTCTGCCGCCGCGACATCGGCTGGCGCGAGGTGGCGCGGGAGGGCCTGGCCTAACGGCTGCTTCCCAGGGTCTCAGGACAAGAGCCGACCGTCGGGAATCGAGCCTAAAATCGCCGATAGTATTGCGTTGGGACGTAGCGGGATCGGCACCTAGGCTCAGGACCCATTAATTCGCTTGCGCTGGACGCAATCGATTGATTCATTGGCAGCATCATGGAGGTTCTGCCGATGTCCGATCTTTGGTTGTTGAGCGAGGCGCAGATGCGCCGGATTGA